>ERZ1292629.2168-Hain-H43-01um-R1-2168-length-17247-cov-10_pt1 | contig 17247 bp, 18 predicted proteins | sample MGYA00564399_ERZ1292629 | MGnify/ENA primary metagenome ERZ1292629 (study PRJEB36523, sample SAMEA6512636) | groundwater metagenome | collected 2019-01-08 | study: AquaDiva: Metagenomics assemblies of 32 groundwater samples
TAATCTGTGTTTTTAGAAGACATACTGCCTAAGTTTTAGGGAATTTAGGAAATTAGGTGTTTTGATATTGGGAGTTTTATTGTTGTTTAGTCTAGTTTTGATAGTGGAGGGAAAAGAAGTTTTGAGAAAAGAAGTTAGAAGAGGAGTTGATAATGCACTTAATATTAATTCTTTTAGTGAAAAGACTAACTTTAATGTAAATCAAGAAGGGAAGGTAAGGGTTTTGATTGAGTTTAATAATAGTAATGAGATATTAAAAAAAGTTGAGACTAAGGATATTAATCTTAAGCAGGATAAACGAATTTATGCCGAGTTAAGTTTGAGGCAGATTGAGGAGATTTCTAAAATGCAAGGAGTTAGGGTTAGTCCTGAGATAATTAGAAGTATCTTTTTACAAGATTCGGTTGGAATTGTTAATGCAAGTAATGTTTGGAGTAAAAAACAAGAAGGTAATAATTTAACTGGAATTGGACAGACGGTTTGTATATTAGATACAGGAGTTAATTATTCTCATCCTGATTTGGGTGGATGTTATGGAGATAATAATGCTAGTTCCAGCTGTAAGGTTTTAGGAGGATGGGATTTTGTTAATAACAATAATAATCCATTAGATGATAATGGGCATGGAACGCATGTTGCGGGAATTGTGGCTGCAAATGGAAGTATAACTGGAGTTGCTCCTGGAGCGAAGATAATCTCAATTAAGGTTTGTAATTCTGCAGGAAATTGCGGTGATTCTGCAATAATAAATGGAATTAATTGGTGTATTAACAATGCTTCAATTTTCAATATTAGTGTAATTAGTATGAGTTTGGGTGGTGATGTTGTTTATGGGGGATATTGCGATAATGAAGTTAATGAATCTTCTTTAGCTGAGGCAGTTAATAACGCAAGTAATAGAAACATTTCAGTTGTTGTTGCAAGTGGAAATAATGGTTGTTCTTTTTTAGGAGATCCAACTGGTTGTGTCAATGCGATTTCTTCACCTGCATGTATTTCGGGGGCTTTTCCTGTTGCTTCTTCCAATAAAGCAGATAACGCTATTTCTTTGTTTGCAAATACTTGGGATAATGTTTCTTTGATTAATTTTGTTGCACCTGGAGAAGATATTAATTCTACTATGATTTTGAGTCCTGCTGGAACTATTTTATCTTCCTGTGGAACAGGAAATTCTTACTGTTCTATTGATGGGACGAGCATGGCTGCTCCGCATGTTGCTGGAGCAATTGCGATTATTAAGCAATATATGAATTTGAGTGGAGTGTATAAAAATAGTTCTCAGTTGAAGAGTACTTTGAATTCAAGTGGAAAAATGATTTGGGATGCCTCTGCTTCTAGGAATTTTTCAAGAATAGATATTTATTCTAGTATTTTAGCGTTAGATAGTTTAGCACCAAGTGTTAATTTGAGTTCTCCTGCGAATGGAAGAGCATATTCTAATGTAAGCGTCAATTTATCTTTTAGTTGCAATGCTTCTGATTTTAGTTTGAAGAATGTGAGTTTCTTTTTGTGGAATGCTTCGGGAGTTTATAATCAGAGTAATATTTCTATTTCTGGTTCTAGTTATAACTATACGACTAATGTTAATAATATTCCTTCTGGGAATTATAGTTGGAATTGTTTGTTTAGTGATGAGAAAGGAAATTCTGCTTGGGCTTCTGGGAATTCGAGTTTTAGTTTATTCAAGCAAGTTATATTGATAATTATCGATGGTGCTCAGTTGGATAGATTTAATGCTTTGTTGAATGGGGGAAATTTAAGTAATTTTACACGATTGGTTAATTTAGGAGGATGGAATGGGAGTTTGAATATTACTGGGCATACAAGTACTGCTACTGCTCCTGGAAATGCTGAATTGCATACTGGACTTAATTCTACATATACGGGGATTACTTCTAATAGTGGGACTATTCCTAATGGGAATACTACATATGAAAGATTGAAGAGTTTTAATGCGAATATTAAAACTGGATATTTTTATGGTAAAACTACTTCATACATTCCTTTGAGTTTATTAAATAATGCAGTTAGTGAGATAGATTGGAGAGAAAATGTTTCAGTTATTAATGGAACTTATTGGCCTTATTCTAATACTTCTTCATTGACTAATTATGTTTATGCAGAAAATGTTTCAGAAAGGGCGAAATTGTTTATCGGAAATTATTCTAATTTATCTTATTATTTAGTTGTTTATTTTGGAATGCCTGATGGTTCTGGACATAATCATACAGATAATTCGGCAGAATACAATTTATCTTTAATTGATGCAGATTATGGTTTGGGTGTTTTGTTGAATTATTTAAATGTAAGTAATTTATTAGATACTACTAAAATAATTGTTAGTGCAGACCATGGATGGACGAAGGGAACTGCAGATCATAGTACGTATTCTGTAGAGACTTCAGTTATTCCTTTATTAAGCAATGATAGAGATTTATTGGCGGATAATGTGAATTTGCCTAGAAAGCAAGGTGATATTGCACCAACGATATTAGATTATTTTGGCGTGGAAAATACAAGTTATGCAGATATAACTGGAAATGGATGTTATAGTATGATTGGTGATGGGACTGCTCCGTTGGTTTCTTCTTTGTCTAATTCAAGTATTACTACTAGTTCTGTTGTGATAAGTTGGAATACTAATGAGAATTCTAATTATAGTTTGACTTTTTCTGGGGGAGCGAGTTATAGCAATTCTAGTTTGGCGAATAGTTCTTCTTTGAGTGTTCCTGGATTGAGTGCTGGGACTAGTTATAGTTATGACTTGAGTGTTTGTGATAGTTATGGAAATTGTAATAGTTCTAGTAATGGGAGTTTTGTTACGGCTTCGGAGAGTGTTAGTGTTTCTTCTGGAGGAGGGGGCGGTGGAGGTGGTGGAGGAGGGGGCGCAGTTAGTAGTTGGAGTGAGAGTGTGAGTTATGCTGACACAATAGTTGGGCAGGAGATAAATAGGGATTTTAAGAAATTGAGTAGAGTTAAATTAAAAGTAAATAATGAGGAGCATAGCGTGGGAGTTGTTTCTTTAGATGAAGAAAAGATTTTGATTAATGTTTCATCTAAAACTCAACAGGCTGAAATGAAAATTGGAGAGATAAGAAAGTTTGATGTGAATGAGGATAATTATTATGACTTGAGTGTTAAGTTGAATTCAATTGTGAATAGGACTATTGCTAATATTAGTATATTTTTAATTAATGAGCTTATTCCTTTAGTTACTTTAAAAAATAATAATTCTACTTCTTTGTCGAATGAAAGTGAGGGTGAAGTTACTTTATTGGAGGAAGCGACGCATGAGGGAAACAGATTAGAATTTTGGGTATTTTTGGGAGTAGGGGTGGTGATTGGTGTTTTAGTTTTATTGAAGATTTTTGGACTGCTATTTTCAAGAAAGAAGAAGAGATTAACTAGTAGGAAAGGATAGAAATGTATTTAATTGAGGTTTTTCTTTTTAGAATATGATATTCAAAGAGGGGACTCCGTTATATACTACGGAGATAGAAAGGAAGCAAGGGGAGAGTGTTTTATATGTTAATTATATGAATGCTCCATTTATTCCGTCTATTTCAGATAATGCTTCAGTTATGATGAGAACGATAGATACCTTGGCAGATAATCCGGGTATTTCTAGAATTATTTTTGTTCAGCAGAGACATTACAATTATCCTTCTGAACAGGTTTTGATGCTTGCAGAGATTGCTAGATTATTTGTTTATTTAACTAAGCAGGAGAACATTCTCTCTGTGGAAAAATTAAGACTATATGGGAATGTTCCAGAACTACATAATGATTTGAGTTATCTTATGATGTTGTTGCGTCAGGATCCCTTGAATTGTGCTTATGAGTTGAAACAGAGGATAGCTAATTATAAACAGCAGATGGCTTCTGGGCAGGTAGTTAATATTTCAGGGCTTACTAATTTTATAAGATTACTGGAGAAAGTTTCAGGCTTATTACACGATAGTGAGTTGTTGAAAAAGGCGAGTAAAAATTTGTTTGAGAGATCTATTGGAAGAGAATTTTATAGAGAGATATTTAGACCGGACATTTTACCTAATTTTACTTTTACTCGACTTGTTGCGCAATTTCCAGAGGGTTCTGAATTTGTTGACCAATATGAAATTCAGGGAGATATGGAAAAGATGACTGTTACTATTTTGAAAAAGAAAAATGATTCAAAATATCTTTATCATATTATGCCTCCAGAATATACTTTGAGTGAAGAACATCATATGTTGTTGAATTTGGCTAGAACCGTTTTGATGGAGCATAGGCCAAAGGCAGAAGAGTTTACAGATCCGGAAAAAACTAGGCAGGTATTTTTTAATGTGGCTAGAGATTTGTTGACTGAGTTAGCGTCAAATAAGGGAATTATTTTAGGGTATAAGGAATTGATTAAGCTTGCACATATTCTTGTTAGATATACTATTGGATTTGGGCTTATTGAGATATTGTTAATGGATGATAAGTTGCAAGATATAGTTTTGAATGCACCAATTGCTCAAAATCCAGTATTTGTTAGACATCAGAAATATGATGAATGTGTTACGAATGTTATTCCTAGTTATGAAGATGCAGATTCTTGGGCGGCGAAATTGAGATTGCAAAGTGGAAGACCCTTGGATGAAGCGAATCCTGTGTTAGACACAGATTTAGTTTTTGGAAATGTGAGAGCGAGAGTTGCCGCAATTAAAGAGCCATTGTCTCCTTCTGGACTTGCATATGCATTGAGAAGACATAGGGATAATCCTTGGACTTTACCTTTATTTGTAAACAATAAAATGATTAATTCTTTTGCTGCGGGATTATTTAGTTTTCTCGTTGATGGAAGTAGGACATTATTGGTTGCAGGAACAAGAAGCTCTGGAAAGACTAGTTTTTTGGGAAGTTTGATGTTGGAGATATTGCCTAAATTTAGAACTATTGTTATCGAGGACACTTTAGAATTACCAGTTGATTCATTGAGAGAATTGGGATATGATATTTTAAGAATGAAAGTTAGAAGTGCTTTAGTGCAAGGAAGTACTGAAGTTGAAGCGGCGGAAGGAATTAGAACGAGTTTGAGATTGGGGGATTCTGCTTTGATTGTGGGAGAAGTTAGAAGTACTGAAGCTAAAGCGTTGTATGAAGCGATGAGAGTTGGTGCATTGGCGAATGTGGTTGCGGGAACAATTCACGGAGATAGCCCCTATGGAGTTTTTGATAGAGTTGTAAATGATTTAGGGGTGCAGGCTACGAGTTTCAAGGCAACTGATTTAATTATAGTTGCAAATCCTGTAAAGACTGCAGACGGAATGCATTCTGTAAAAAGAATTATGAGAGTTACTGAAGTTAGAAAACATTGGACTAAGGATCCTTTGGAAGAGGGAGGGTTTGTTGATTTGATGAGATATAATGTTGAGAAGGATGAGCTGGAGCCAACTCCTGAATTGATAAATGGAGATTCGGAGATTTTGAAGAGCATTGCATCTAATGTTAAGGGATGGGCAGGAAATTGGGATGCAGTGTATGATAATATTATTTTGAGAGGGAAAATTAAACAGGAGATTGTAGATATGGCTAATAAGATGAATAAGCCAGAATTATTGGAAGCAGGATTTAATGCTAAGTCTAATCAGGCATTTCATGAGATAAGTGATAAAGTTAGACAGGAATATGGTTTGCCTATGGGCGATAAGGTTTTTCCTTTGTGGAAACAGTGGGTGAATGGAGCGATTGGGGAATTATAGGTTTACTGCACAAATAATAATCTTATTATTCCTATTAACAAAGAGAGGGGAATGGTTATTCTGAAATACTTTTGATTTGTGAAAAATGGAATGAGATTTAGAATTATTATTAGTCCTCCGAATATTAAGTTCATTAGGTTTATCATTTTATTATGTCCAGGAACTTGATGTTCCTTGAGCATCCAAAAAACGAGTGCTTGTCATAAATCCTGCCTTTTGGCAGGTAGGCGCATCGTTTTTTTGATTTTTGTTAGAGATTCTATTAGCACTGCAATTGCAACAAATAGAAATCCTATATTTAATTGATTGAGCATGATTAAAATTCCACCTGTAATTATTACTATGCCCATTATCATGCTTATTGGTTCAATTATTCCTTTTTTATTCATGTTAGTTAGAATAGACTTATGTTTATAAAACTTAAGTTTGGAGATATTTTTATTTAGTGCTGTTTTCTGAATTCTGGAGGGATAAAATTATATCCTTTTCCTCTTTGCAAGTCATTGATAGTTGTGTAATTAAGGTGCGGGTCTTGCCAGTCTGGAATCTTAGCATTGATATATTTTCTGAATTCTAATGGTATTGTAAATGTGTTAGTGTTCTTTGTGGCAGCTTTTATTACACTTTTTTGTCTTCCAATTATAACGTGATGGAACGGATGATTACCTAGTGCTTTCTCTGCTTCGCTCATTATATTAAGATAATCTTCTAATATTTTTTGGTCTACTTTAAAGGTTTCCGTTTTGATTCGAGGATACAGAATATCAGGATATACCATACTATGAAGACTTCTTGTTGCTAAAATGATTTCATATTGTAACTTTGCTGTCTCCGATTCGCTAGAAGATTTGTATTGTTTTGTTAAATCCAAGCTTTTTCTTTTAGCAGTCATCAATGAATCTGCTAGTTCATGACGCATTTCATCATAACCATAAGAGGAATATGATTCAGTGGATACTAGATTCGTTCTTTGTTCAAGGGACGAAGGAGAATTTAACTGTTGAGCATTTATGTTTATACTTAAAAGGGCGGCAAGAGAAGTAATTAATAATCTATTTTTCATAAGAGAATATTAGTTTGTGAGTTTATATATTTTTATGGACTATAAGTTTACAACTGACTCAAAGCCACAGTTGACAATATGGTTAATGCGATTGTGGCTACTGAGGCAGTGAGGATGTAGAGTATCATTCCTCTCTTGAGGTTCTTGGATAATTCATTTTTTTCTTTGAGTTTGTCTACTCCTGAGTCTACGGTAACTAGAGTTTTAGTTAGGATGTAAATTATTTCTATAAGATAAATTCCTATGGCGATTTGAATAAAGTATGGAGGAATCATTTGATTTACATCGAAAAGGTCGGATATTCCTATTCCTAATCCTGCGTCTGTTGCTCCTTCTCCGCCTACTGATTTTATTATTTCTAATTTGTTTAATATGGTGGTAATCATTGTGGAAAGTCCTGCAACTATTCCTGCAAGAAGGGGAGCTAGAAAAACCATGTTTGATTTCATATCTGAAACTATTTCGGCTAGAAGGTCTCTAAGGCGCTGATTTATCTTTTCTATGTTTTTGACATATTCTGAAATGGACATTAAAGAACGAGCGGCAACTTGAAGTCCTTTCTTTACAGATTCTGTGAGGATTCTCATTGCTGTTGAGATGAGAGAGGAATTAAAGTAAATCATTGCTCCTCTTCTTTTATCAAATATTGCTCCTTCAAGAGACATTCCTAATTCTTGGATATTTTGATTAACTAGTGCGAAGAAGCTTTGAGTGCTTTGTCCACGAGTGGAATCTGCAACTTTGGCAAATGCAATTTCTGCTGGAATGCCGTCGCCTAGTCTGTTTCCTAATTGGAATAGGGTGTTTGTGAATTCTATTTCTAATTTTCTTGTGTTTTCTCTTTCTATAATCATCAGAGAGGTTTTCTTTTTGTATACATAGGCAATTCCGAGAGAAATTCCTAAAATCATAAGCATGCTAAGTAATGCTGCTATTGGGGAGAATGGGCCTTTAAGAGAACCATCAAGATTTTTGAAATCAAAGACTTTTAATTCCGAAAGAAAAGGTATTTCTAGATTTTGAAAACCGAAGTCGTGAACTGAAAAGAATGGGAGTTGCATTATCCAAGGAAGAAGTCCAATAATTATTAGAGGGATTGCAATAATTAATCCTATAGTCCAAGGTTTATTTGATTTGAAGGTGTAGTAATTTGGATTTAGTTCAAGTATTGATGAATCTCCATACCCTCCTGGGCGTTTAAGAAGAATTTCAGAGCTCATGTAGAAAACTAGGAATGGAATTAGAATGTCGAATACTACAACGATGTGATACCATTGAACTGCTCCCTTTAGAAGAGTTGAAGCTAGAGGAAGTAATGCTAATCCTAAGGTTGGAAGAATAATTCCTAACATATATAAGTTTGTAAGGGGAGAACGAATTTCTCTAGAATATTTGAGCATTTTTTCATAAACTCCATCAAGAATTACTTGAAGAGATTTTTCTAGGATTTCTACTCTTCTTTGTTCTCCTGGTTCAAATAAGGAGGATTCTATTAAATGGAATGATTCTACAAATTCTGGAGCGTATTCTCTCCAGTATTCTAGATAGTTGTCTAGAGATTGTTTTATGGTTGAGAATTTTCCTATTTCTACATCATAGAATATTTTTTTGAAATCTAGTGCTAATGGGCCTTCGAGATGTTGGGCTGCAAATTCAATTGCTCTTTCTAAATTGGAAGTGTGTTTCATGTAAACTACGAGATATAAAATTGCTGGAACCATTTGAGAAGAAGCTTTGAGTTTCCATGCATTTGCAAGTCTTTTTGGCATTGTGTAGGTATAGTATGCGGCGAATAAACTGGTGATAACACCGAGGAAGATTAACATTAGTTGAATTTGTCCATTGATGAGATATATTGCTAGGGCGATTGCTAGGGTGAAAAAAACAATTGAAATGAATGAAACCATTGAAAGAGTTAGGACTTGGCTTGGATTTACGGAAATGTGGGCATCTTGAATTTCTTTTTCAATTTTTATTCTGTCTTTTTCTGCTACTTTTATACTTAGAATGTTTCCTAGAGATTTTGCCCATTTTTCATATCCTGAATTTTCTACTTGCATCTCTAGTTTGAATTCTTTATACTCTTGGGAGACATGAGGGGAGTTTTCTATTTCTGACTCTATTCTTGCACCATACTTTCTGAGAATATCATTTACATCTGCCATCTTTTTCTATAGGTTATTATATAGAATTGAAGTTATAAAGGTTGCTTTGATAATGGTGGAGGAGGAATTAAGTTATCTATATGTGTTTTAGTATTTAGAAATAATACGGGGAATTCTGTTGGTTGTATCCTGTTTGGTACAGAGTTCCCTGTCCAGAGAATTCTGCGGAAGGATGACCTGATTATCAGAATTCTCTGTAACTAAATTAAATATTAAATCCAATTGAAAATTATTATCTTATGTTCGATTTTAATTGTTTTATGTGCTGGAGAGATATTATTAGGATAGTAATAGTATTGCCTTGATATCTATTGAACTACTCTAAGGACATTAACTTGCTCAGATAGGTTTATCAAAAGATATTTGATGTTTGTCTTTGAATGGGTTTAGTGTGCTGAAGATGTTTAGGAGTGTAATAGAGATTATTAAATCTGCGAGGAGCATTAGATTTAATAAGTGGATTTGATATTAAAAGTTATGAGTAAAAGAGGAGATATTGAGATAGAGAAGTTGATTGGGTGGGGAATTGTTTTTTTATTCTTGGTTTTACTTGTTGTTGGCGAATTTATGTTCAGTAAAAAAGGAATTGGGGCTGTGAGTTTTATTAAACAAATTACTGGGATGGGATGATGGAAAGGAAAGGACAACTTACACAGGGGAAACTTATTGCATTGTTTATTGGAATTTTAGTATTTGTTACAGTGGCATTTTTTCTTTATAATTCTGGATGGTTGGATAAGATTAGAGGTTTGCCTAGTTATGGAACTGGAAATCAGAGTGATAGGTTTGTGGGAGTAGATGCTGATGGAAAGGCAGTGGAAATTGTTGCTCCGATTGTAGGAACTGGAATTTCTGGACCAGGCACTGAATGTCCTATTCTTAAAGGGAAATTGGAGTTAATCAAAACGAGAGGCATGGAACTTTACGAAGTTCAGTTTACCTCTTCTGGGAATACGGGATATTATTCTTCTAAGATTTATATCTCTAATAAATTATTTTCCGAAACTAACTCTAATATTTATGGGCTTTATACTAGTTCAGATACAAATGATTATTCTTACTATGGGGACGTTGTTGTAACTAGCGAGAAAACTAGAGGATATTTTGCCTTTAACGATTGCTGGAAAAATGGAGGGTGTAAGACTGTCGATGATGATTCTAACTTACCTTATAGTTCTTATTTTGAGTATTTGAAAGGAACTTATTTGCTTATTAATCCAAAGACTAAATATGTTTATCTTTGTAATGAGAGTAAGGTTGAGGTAGGGTATTCTAGCAGTATGGATTTATTATTAGACTTAAAGAAGGATATTGAAATGGCAGTTCCTCCAGAATCAAAGAATTATTCTGTAAATTATTTGGGAGGATACACATTCTATAGTTGGAGTGATGGAAAAGGACCAGGCACGTGTAGTCTATGGTATAATAATTATAACCAAAAGTCTACTTGTTTATGTTTGTGTAAGACTACGAGTAATCCTTTGAAAGATTGTGGTGCTGGAGAATGTGTTCCGGTGATTTCTGAAAATGTTCCTTATGTTTTATTAAGTCATTATTTAGATGTCAATACAATTATAAGTCACAATACTAAATTAGAGTTATTTTGTAATACCTTCGATAGTAAGAAAAGATGTATATTAATGGAGAAGAAATTATGATTCGAAATAAAAGAGGGGAAGAAGATGTAGTTTTATGGGAGTATTTGAAAATTGTGCTTGCTGTTATTGTTATTTTGGGATTGGTTTATCTTGGAGCTCAGTTATATGGTTTGTTTAAGGGAAAGAGTGATTTGGCAAAGGCAGGAGTTCATATTGATAATATTGTTTCTAAGATTGAGGGATTGAGTGAGGGAAAAAATATAGTTTATGCTTTGTATTCTCCTAATGGATATGCATTGAGTGCTTGGCCATATAATCAAATGATTCCTAATCAGTGTAAGAGTAAGAATTGGGCTAATTGTGTTTGTTTGTGCAAGAGAAGAGATGGAATTTTAGGGCCTGTTCAAAATAGTCCTGAAAATGTGCTTAAGTTATGTAATGAAGAGGGAATTTGTAAGCAGGTTAAGTCTTCGGTTTTGGTAGGTGGGAGCTTCAGTCAGCAGTATCCTTTGGAAGTTAATAAATTACTTAAGGATGGAACAGGAATAAATATAAGTTTGAAAGATGGGAGATATTATGTTATTCCTGAAGAGGTTAAGAAATAATGGGAAAGATGAATAAAAAAGGTTTTGTGTTCAGTCCTTTAATACAAATTGTAATTTGGGCAATTGTTTTGGGATTGGCATTAGCTGGATTGTATTCATTAATCAAATCTGCGACGGGGGGATAATTTTATAATATGAAAATAACTAAAAGAGTGATGATTGGAAAAAGAGGAGTGATTGAAGCAGAATTTTTAGCAAAGCTTACTCTCGCTTTATTTGGTTTTGGAATATTGATCTTTATTTGGACTCAATTAGCTTGGAGTGGAGGAGTGGATAAAAAATTGTGTCATGAGTCTGTGATTATTAGAGGGACTTTGCCTATGTTGACTCAAGAGATTGTTGCATTGAAATGTAAGCCTGAAAATGTTTGTATTACTGCTGGAACTGGTGGAAAAGATTGTGAAACTATGAAAGATACAAAAGGGGTGACGACTGTGAAGGTAACAAGTACTAAAGATGTAGAGAAAGTTATTGCTAATGAAGTATTGGAATGTTGGAGAATGATGGGGGAAGGAAAGTTGAGTTTGTTTTCTCAAAAATTGGCACAGACATATGGATTTGGGCTTGTTGCCCCAACTTGTGTTATTTGTTCGAGGATAGGATTCAATGCAGGGAATTTGAAAGATAAGGGAATTGATTTGACTCAAATAAATGTTGAGAATTATATGAGAAGTTATATTAAATCTGGAGAAAATAAAACTTATGCAACACTTATCGCTGGAGAGGGAGGAAAGGTGACGGCTAATACTGGAACGATTAGCGTTAAGGAAATTACTGAGAGTACAAATAAACAGGGAGTAGTTGAATTTAGTTTTGGAGAGTCTGAGGAATTTGAAACGATTGAGATTCCTGCAAATCAAGAAGTTAAGGTTTTGGAGTCTTCGGATTTGGCAGTTATATTTATGCAGATTACGGCACCTAAGAGAGGAGAAGTATTTTCAAATACTTTACTTACTGGAGGAATATTGGGAGGAACGGCAATATTCGGAGCTCCTAAATTGACTACTAAGATTTTAGGAACAGTTAGTGCGACTACTTTAGCGGCGTTTATGATTGCTGGAGTTTCTATTCAAAATGCCTTAGTGTCTTATAATCAATATTTTGTGACTGCGGGAAGATGTCTGGATGTTTCTGGATTGGATGAAGCGAGAGAGGGGTGTAGTGTTGTTAGAACTGTTAAATATGATATGGCTGAAATTTCTAAGTATTGTGGAATAGTAGACGGATTGCCTGCATAAGTTTATAATTATGAAATTATTGTTTTGGTGATGGTGATGAAAGAAAAAAGAGGGGAGATGCCCACAATGGAAACATTTATTTTTATTGTATTAAATATTGCTTTTTTTGTTTTAATGTTGTTTTATATTTCTAATAATTTATCTGAAGATAGATTGGTTGAACAGAGATTGGCTAAGCAAATTGGTTTGATATTGGATAATGGTGAGGCGAATACTACTTTTTTTGTGGATATTTCCGAAGGAGCTAAGGTTGCGAAGGATAATGAATATACTGGAGATATTTTCTTTTTGAACAAGAGTAGTGGAGAAATTAAGTTTCAACTTTCTAGAAAAAGTGGATATTTGTTTAATTATTTTAGTGATTATAATATAACTTATTCTATAACGGATAGAGATGCACAGAAGTATTTGTTTTTAGTGTTGGGAGAGAAAAATGGTTAAGATGATGAATAAAAGAGGAGGGGAAAAGTTATTGACTTTTTGGTGGTTTGCTATTTTGACTTTAGTGGTGATTGGAATTGTGGGGGGAGTTTCTTTGATGAGTTATAAGGAGATTGATGTTAAGAGATATGAGGCAGAGACATTGTCCGTTAAATTGGAAAGATGTTTGGTTGATTTGGGGAAATTGAAAATTGATGTTTTGAAAAATTGTGGAGATTTGAATAGAGAATGCGGGTTGAATGATGAGATGTTTAAGGGAGATGGAGCATTCTTTTATGATTTGGAATTGACTAATTCTAATGGGGCGAGAGTTTTATCTTGTAGGGATGGGAATTTGGGATTGAAGCCAAGTTGCTTGTTTGATGCAGATATTAAGGTGAGAACTAATAAGTTTCCAGTTTGTTCGGAAAGAAATGTGAGTTTGAGATATTATGAGGATAAGTGGATTGACGGGAATGTTAAAATTGTTACAGGAAGTAATCAGAATGGGAGAGTTGCAAAATGATTGGGAATTCTAGGGGGCAGGTGGCTGCGGGAATAACTTGGTTTGTGGCTACGATTATTATTTTTGTTATGACGGTTTTGTTTTTCTTTTTGGTTGGAAGTATATCTGGAGTGAGTGGATATGGTAAGACTAGTGCAGATAGTAAAGATGCAAGTGTTTCTTCTGCAATTATTGGAGATAGTTTGGCTAGAAATCAGTTGAATGCTTTTTTGATTTCAGATTTGAAGTTTAGTGATTCTGCTATCGTTTTGGATTATATTAGAGGATTTGATTTTTCTAAAGTAGATTCTGGAGTTTTCAATAGGACTTTGAGCGAGAGAGCTAATTTATTTTTTAGTGGACAGAGCGATTGGGGATTATATGTTTCTGAAAGATTGACTGATAATATAGATGGAATTTATTACACTCAGTCGGCTAGTAGACAATTTTCTGATGGAAAAGTTCAAAATAAGATTCCTTTTCTTGCTCAAGTTAAGAAAGGACAGTGTGCAAATAAATTGAATTATGCTTTTTATCAGTTTAATTCTTTGAATGATAAGAAGTTGTATGTTTGGTTTTGCATTGGAGGAGGAAAATGATTTTCAATAGACGAGGAAGTGGACCTCCTGCGACTGCGATTTTGGTTTTGATGATATTGGCTTTGTATGGAATTACAAGTTTTCTTATTTATCAGTCTTTGAATGTTAATACTGGAAGTATAGGAGATTCTAGATTTGCAGATAATGCCTATGCTTATAAGAATAAGGTGATGTTTTATTTTGAGGTTAGTGCAAGAGAGGCATTTGTTTACAGTTACCAGAAAGTATTGAATGAAGGAGGAGATTTTTCTGAATTGTTTAAGCGAAGAGTAAGTGAGAATTTTGGGAAATTGGATTTGAATGATAGGTTTGTTTCTAGGTTTTATAATCTGACTAAAGATGGAAATTATTCTTATGAATTGGATGATAGTGGTGTGAGCATGACTTATTCAGATATGGTATTTCAATCTTCTTTTGCTATTCAGGAAAATAAATTTGTTTTAATGGCGTTAACGAGTTATAATGAGTTGAATGGAAATTTGGGAATTGTTTATAGGCCACTTATTCAGTTTTCTTTGAAGTATTCAGATATGGATTTGCTTTCGATGGATGATTTTATTTTTAGAGTGAATGAATGTGGGAAGGAATTGAATTGTTTGAGAAATAGTTTTCCAGAATTTGATGTTAGCTCTTCAAATGGTGGAGAAATTTCTTTTGAGTCGAGAGAAAAGTATTTCATTGATGGGAAATTGCAGAGTATTAGGTTTAAGAGATAAATTTTGATATAAATTGTAAATGGTTTTTAATGACTAAGCGAGAATTATCTTATATCTGCCGTGGAGGGATTAATTTTCTGAATTAGGGATATTGAGATGAATTCGAGGTTTTAGTTGGATTGATGAGTGAAGCGAATTAATTTAATTTTTTCTTTGGCAATTCTGAGAAAGATTTATAAAGGAGTTTATTTTAGATATATTATGTTTAATAAAAGAGGAGATGATACCAATCCAACAGCTTTCTTAATAGGTTTTGTTATTGTTATAATTGTTGCAGGAATTATAATTTTTTCCTTTAGTGAAGGAGCAAGAGATTCATTTAAGAAGTTTTTTGCAAGTGGGGGCGGAAAGGATACTGTTTCTTTAGTTTCTACTAGTTGTAAACTTTTGTGTGAACAAGGGACTGCTGATAATTATGCAGGATATTGCGGGAATATGCAAGATATAGTTTATAATAAGGCGTCTTATAATAGCACTTGTAATAATTTGCAAAGTGGAAAAACTTTGAATGGTACTGTTATTCCTGGAGCATTTCCAAAGGATTCATTTGTGTGTGCCTCTGCAACTTGTTAATTTTTTATTTTTATTAAACTGAGTTAGATATTATATAATTGACTTAAATGAATTAATATCTAAGAGTAGGGTTATCTGATGTTTGACTTTTAATTATATTATTGTTCTGAAGTAGATTTATCGAATTGAAGTAATCCTATGGGATGAGCTAAGTCTCTTTTTGGAAAGGGATAACAAAAAGATATAAAAGGCATAGTGGATTATTTGTTTTATGAGTGATGATTATGGTTGTTCGGAGAGGAGAAAGAATAAGAATGATAAGAAGGCGAAGGCTAGATTTAATAGATACAAAAGAGGGGGACATTTGAGAAGTCAGAATTTGTCTAGTGGAAATGGAAATAGAAATACGGATGAGAATAGATAATGATTGGGAATTATTTTTTGATGGGGTTGGCTTTGGTGGCGGTTGTGTTTGCTACATTTAATGATTTAAAGAAGAGGGAAGTGGCAAATTGGATAAATTATTCATTATTGGGTGTGGCGTTAATATTTAGATTTGGATGGGCATTGAATTTGGGAGAATGGGATTATTTGTTTTATGGATTTTTGGGAGTGGCGATAATGTTTGTCATTGGGAATTTATTTTATTATACTCAAGCGTTTGCAGGAGGAGATGCAAAGTTGCTTATTGCCTTGGGAGCAGTATTTCCTTATGGTTCATATTTGGAAGTGGCGATTTATGATATTTTGTTTATTGGAGTTTTGTTGATTGTAGGGTTGTTTTATAGTTTGATTTATAGTGCTGTGTTAAGTGGAATGAATTTTGGTAAATTTTCTAGGGCATTTTCATTGCAGGTTAGAAAAAATAAGTGGATGTTTTTGGTTGGATGGATTCTTGCTCTGCTGTTGATAATCTGGGGAGAAGCAATTATTATGTATCTTGGAGCATTGATATTCATTTTACCTTTGTTATTTAGTTATCTTAGGGCTGTTGAAGAGTCGTGTTTGATTATGGAGATGAAACCTAGTGAATTGAGTGAAGGAGAATGGTTGAATTCAGATGTTAAAATCGGAGGAAAGTGGATAAGGAAGAGCGTTCATGGACTTTCGAATGAGGATATTAAATGGATTAGAAAACATGGGAAGAAAGTTATTGTAAGACAGGGAATTCCTTTTGTTCCTGCATTTCTTATAGCTATTTTAATTATGGGATACGTCTTTTCATTATTAGAGAAGATGAATCTTTCGGATTTGATTTCTTTTGTTTTATAAGCGGAAGTTTAGGTTTTTTGATTATTTTTATTTGTTCGGCTATTTTATTTAATTCTTCCATTGATGATTTTTGTCTTGGGGAGTCTAAATTTAATGGAGCATCGTATATAGGGATGACATGGATTATTGATTCTCCGAATTTTTTTTCAGTTTGAATTTCAGAAGATTTGGCTTTTAGTTTATCTTCTACTCTTTTTGAAACTATTTTTGCAAGGGAGAATGCTTGAGTAGGTATGGATTTTGCATCTATTACTTCTTTTTTGGGAATTATTATTGTGTGCCCCTTAGAGATGGGATTTATATCTAGAACGGCGAGTGCTGAAGCGTTTTCAGTTATTTTTACAGATTCTATTTCTGAATCGATAATCATTCTGAATATTGATTTACGTTCGTCTGATGAGCGTTCTCTTTCTTGTTTTACTAGTGATTCAATTGCTTCATCGGACATTTCTTCTATTTGTTTGAGAGCAAGAGATTTCTTATCTTCTGGGAGAGTTTGAACTTGAGAACGAAGTTGAGTTTTGATGGATGCTACTTGTTCTTTTGTTAATGTCATAGGAGTTTTAGTTAAGAGGGGAATTTAAATTTATGCAGGGGATGGTTGAGGGATAATTATCGGTAAGGATGAGGGATAACTGGAAAATTATTATCTTATGTTTGACTTTAATTGTTTTAATGTGCTGAAGATGATTTATTGGGGAGTAATAAGGTTATTGAAGGAGATATTTGTATCGATGTCGGTCGGGGCATAAACCCATAATGGTATCATTAAGGGATGTATTCTTAGCCTTACCAAGGCTCTTTCCAAAAATAATTAAAATATTTCA
>ERZ1292629.1515-Hain-H43-01um-R1-1515-length-22162-cov-9_pt1 | contig 17246 bp, 22 predicted proteins | sample MGYA00564399_ERZ1292629 | MGnify/ENA primary metagenome ERZ1292629 (study PRJEB36523, sample SAMEA6512636) | groundwater metagenome | collected 2019-01-08 | study: AquaDiva: Metagenomics assemblies of 32 groundwater samples
TTTGTGAACCAGCATACATCTCTGCAAGCGTGTTCATGAAACCGTTGCCACAAAGGCAGAGCAGTTCGCCTTGCTTGTTGCGGTTGAACCGGAAGACACGTTCGAGGTACTTGTTGTACGTCTTACGCGACAGAGTTCCCGTCGTGTTAGCGATGATACGCTTGGTGTCGTCGGTGTCGGACGTCGCGGCAGTGTTACCGTACGTCGAACCAGCCTCCCACAACCGAAGGAAGTAGAGGATGCCACCGGTGTAACGGGTGACATTCGTCGAGGTGACCGCTCGCTCATACTTTTCACCGAAGATGAAGGAGTACTCCATGTTACGGGAGTGGTTGACCGCGGCTTCCTTCGCTTGGTCGGGATCAACGCCACGGGTGTCGTACCAAACCGCCGTCTTGCCCGCCGTACCGGTAATTTGCCAGTTAGCGGTGTAGATTTCGGTGTAGTTGGTGGGGTTGACAGGCGTGTTGTACACCTCAAGCGTCGAGAGACCAGCGGTCGAAGAGACCGACTGAGCACCTTCAGCCTGAGCTGAACCGATGGCGAGGATTTCTCTGCCAGTGGTCGAGGCGTCATAATCCACGTCGACCGTAGGCGCCTTCGTGCATACAAACGCCAAGCGATTGTTAGTCGCGTCGACGTAAGTGATGTGTCCATGAGCTTCGTTCGATGCGGCACCGGTGTCGATAACGAAGAAACGAATCAACATGCCGACACGGAATTGGGCCGTTCCACTGGTAGCCACCTTGACACCATACTGGGTGCCCTGGGACATCGTGAAGTCGCCTGTTGCCGCGGTCCACGTGATGAAGGTAGAGTCGACCGCCGAGTAGAACGAAATCGTCGACGAGATGTAAGCCATTGTCGTCCGCTGTTCCACCATGCGTTTCTCCCACCACTTGAACTCAGGGTCATTCGTGACCTCATCCTTCATCAAGGACAGCAAGCCGACGAGCGGTGCCGTACCGTTTGGGTACATATAAAATACCGACCGACGAACATTCTTCGGACGATACGAGCTGATTTGCTCAGCTGTCATTAAACCTAGAATAGCCATTGTAGTTGTTGGTTACCTCTTACGACGGGTCGCGTATGCACTCACCGTGCCTCCGCCCCGAATATCAAGTCGACGTCAGACTTCGCAGTTGCTGCACCTGTGCCCGAGCGCCCTGCGGACGAAGCCGCGGACATTTGTCGACCGTTTGCTTGCTGACCCGTCGCCGGGTTCGCTGACTGACCACCTTGCGCACCCCCGCGAACACGCGTAAGGATGTTTCGTGCGGCAGCGGCAACTGCGGAAAATGCTTCGGTCTCGTCTTTGAATGAGACCTGACCTGCGCGGACCCGTGCAATGAAGGCGTCTTTCAACTCCATGACGAGTTCGCGTTCGTTTGCGAGGTCTGCGTGAGTTTTGAAAAACCGGTCTTCGGCGGCTTTTTGACGCCGCTCATTCTCGTAGGAACGCCACGAGTTAATGTCTGGCTCAAAGTCGGACTTCACCTTAGCGACGTTTGCATCGGCAATCTCCAACGCCATGAGAACGGCCTGTTGGACGGTGCCTTGCAAAAGCGAGTTGAGGGAGGCAGCGGCGACCTTCGGGTCTTGATTCAACAAGTCGGCGACGTGCTTCTCGGTCACCTGGACGACTTTGAACTTGTTGTTGAACTCCTGGGGTGACAAGTCCGCGTTCGTCCGCGGCGCCTGCGCCTGTTGCTGTGTTTGGGTAGCCCGCTGCTGCGCGTTAACGATGGCATCCGCGGTCGCTTTGATGATGTCAGCGTGGGACTGTTGGGGAACGACGGGCGCTGTCTGTGTTTGTACTGGCGCATCCCCTTTTGTGGTATCAATTACAAATTCCTGCGTCGGTGCCGGACTCGCCGGTGTCGACGCATTCTGTGACGGCACTGCCGTCTGAGTCGGTGTCGTCGGCGTCGGCGTTGGGTTCCCAATCATCGACGCGAAATCCTGTGAACCCTGATCTCCTACCGAGGCGGTCGGGTTATTGTTGGTCGGTTCCATTTGTCTGATCCTGTTCGATTTGCTTTAGTTGTGCACGAAGGTCGGTCTCACGACGTTCCAGAGTGCGTTGGAGTTCTGTCAAACCTTGAAAGTTTCCTATGAATTGGTGGTGGAGGGCGTTAGCGGTGCCGTAGTCAGGGAGCACTTGTTGCATCCCGTTGACTTGCATCACCGTTACTCTAACGGCGAGAGGACTGAGCTTGATTTGCTTGTCCACCACCTCCGCTTTGTCCTTGAGGAGCGCCAGCACCTCCTGCGTTTCGGAGAGCTTGACCCAGGCCAATAATTTCTCCAGCGCGTGCTGGGGTGAGTCGGAATCGTTCAGCATTTCGGATACCTTGCAGTTCTAGCCATTCTGCGAATACGAGTTTGGGGTCAATCTGTAGTGCGAAGATGGCTGATGGGTTTTTGATAAGGATGTCACCCGCCGCCTGTAAAGAGGCTGCGATTGCGGTCCTTTGTGAGGGCAGAGTGCCTTCAAAGACGAGGAAGTCGTACGAACCAACCAGCATGGACTTGTCCACCGGGAGGAAAGCCTGCACCGCCGGCACCTCCATCGGGTTAGCTGGGTTGGGTTGGGAGTTTTCGAGGTAACGCTGGAGACCAATCACCCGGATGAGTTGCTCTTCGTCGAGACCTTGACGATGGTTACACACGAGCTTCTTCCCGAGTGGTTGGAAGGCAGCTTCCCACATCCCCTTGATGGGGGTGATGATGCGTCCGGCGGCATTGGCGTTCACGTTCGACGCCTCCCGTGCCGACCGACGACCGGTCGAATACTGACCCATCAGGTTGTCCTGCAACCCGGTCGCCTGTTCTGAGAAGTTTTGAATGACGCTCATGTCTTGAATGTGTCCCGCAGTCGCATCCGTCACCTGGAGTTGCTGGATGTAGTTGGTGATCGCCATCCCCTCAGGAACGGTGGCTTTCAGCCTGATGACCGGCCTCCGTTCCTTCAAGTCATCCATCTCGATATTGCGAGGGTCGACTATGAGTTGGTTCTGCATGACCTTGCGTACATTAGTCACCCTCGCGTTCATCAGCCAGTCCATGACGTCCTGCATCGGACCAAGGAGTTCGGCGATACCGAAGTTGGAGAAGCGGTTTTGGTCGTTGAAGAACTGGGAAGCGTCGTAGAGGAATTCGTTATGCTCGTAACCAGAGTCTTGAATACGCACGATGCGACCATCGTTGGCGATCCACACGAGGTAAACAACGACCGCGTCGAGGGTCTCGTCGATTGCCACACCCTCGGCGATCATCGCCGTTGAAGGGTTAAGTTTGATTTCTACCTCGGTGATGAGGGTGAAATGGGACGAATCCTTCGGATTAACAGATGGGTTGAAGCGGACGTTCGCTTCGCGGTCGATACCGGCGAAACGCCGATCACCGTTGAATGACTCGTCGGGCAGCCGCTGGACGAAGTCGAGACCTACCACATCCCCCAACTTTTCCATCCTACGCAACTCAGTCATCCCCTTCTCGGTTTCGTCGGCACAGAACTCACCGTCACGGTAGCGCGTCAGCGGCAACCGTGTGTCCGGAAACCAACGATATGGCGATATGACTTCGATCATATTCCCCAAGAACTTCGTCTTCTCCACCCATTGTGGCACCATCGGCGGTACTGCCTGACTCGGCAGTGTCGGATTCGGCTTCCACTTGGGATCGGGAACCATTTGTTGGTAAGGAACCGTCTCCCTCGTCCACTGCGACTTGAAGATACCGAGACCGAAGCGTGCTACATCAGTGAGAAACTGTGGCACCAAGATACCCTTGAATTTGTTGTGCTCCAGGTCTCGTTCCACCACCGCCTGTGCCAACTTCGCCGCTTTCTCGTCCTCGATACCCGAACCACTCAACTCGTAGAAATAGTCCCTTTGCGTCATCAGCATGGTCGCGAACGACACAAAGGTTTGAACCTGGGTATGAGTCATTGGCACATACACCTTCGCCGGTTCATTGCGTTTCAACGCTTTCTTGTCCTGCTCATCAAGCATACGTTCTCCACGATACACACGATCATTCTGGTCCCAGATCGAGTAGTAATTCTTCATTACGTTACGAGACATTTTGACCAAGTCCTGAAGTCGCATCCGAAAGTCGGCAAGCTCCTTCGTCTCGTCCTTCTGAGAGAGTACCTTGATAACGTGTTCTTTCATGCTAGTATTGTCCGGAGAACGGACGAAACCTATTTGCGGAGGAATAACGGGGCGTTATTAATGAACCAGTAGGCAACGAAGAAACCACCACTTGCGATGTAGATACGCATTTCCATCTCACGGAGTTGTTTCTTAATTGTAGCAATTTCACCAATAATACCCGAATCTGAAGCACCAATCCGCGTTTCGAGGATCGCAATACGTGTTTCCATACTAAGGTCTGGTTGGTGCGGTGCCACAGATTACCTTTCGTTCGTTCCTGGTCCGTTGACTCGGAAACCAGTAGGTTTAGCGGGCGGGTTAGTGGGTTTACCGCCAGCACGTGCGTTAATAGCGTCGGCCATGGCCTTCTCGAAGGGAAACATGGCTTGGTTGGTGTCGCCGGGACCGCGGTCGTACACGGACGACTTGAGTTGCGGGCCACAGTTTTCGTTGTGTTCCATGGTTAGCCAGAGTTGGCGGTTGAGGTCGTTGTGGAAAGAATCGTTGACTGAGAAGTGTTACGAGACACTTCGTTGGATAGGTTGGTAGAGGCTACAGTCGACATGGAGGTACCGGCGGATGTAACAGTCGAAAGAACAGTTGATTGGTCTCCCGACTTCACCGTCGATGAATAGGACGTGGAAGCGGAACCTACCGCTGACGTTGACTTAGAGTCGTTCGTCGAGGTATGAACCGACTGCTCCGTCCGATTGTAGACGTTAAAACCCCATTCTAGTGAGGGTGAGGCCATGGTGATTAACCCGAGTTAGCGGTGGAAGTGGTGGTGGAGAGGATGGTCGATTGCGAGGTGTCACGAGAGACCGCGTTCGACAAGTTGGTGGAAGCGACCGTTGACAACGAAGAGACAGCGGAAGTTACCGAGGAGAGGCCCGTCGAAAGGTTAACCGAACCGACGGACGAAGTCGCCGACGTGGTCGACGAAAGCGATTGCGAGTTGAAGGTGGAGACGTCTTCACGGGAAAACGCACCAGCCTGATATTCTGAGTTGGCCATGTAAGTAGGATTTAAGCTTCTGACGGTGAGGTCTCTAGGGAATCGTCCTGAGACGTTGAAAAGGAGTGGACGAGGCGTGCGGCGTCGCCGTAGACGGTGGCGCCTGCGGGAACGTCTTCGACGACGACTGAACCCGCGCCGACCATCGCACCAGCACCAATGTGGACACCGGGGAGGATGACGCAACCGGCGCCGATGGAGGCACCGTCGTCGATGCGTGGGGGACGGGCGATGTAGTTGTGGTTGTTGACACGCGGGTACTTGTCGTCACAAAAGACGGTGCCGGGACCGATGAAGACGTTTTCACCGACGCGAGACGCGGACGGGAGGAAGACGCCCTTACCGATACGAGAACCTTGGTGGATGACAGAACCACGTCCGATTTCGGTATGAGAACCGATGGAGACGTTTTCGCCCAACCACACATCCGCGAGGATGACGGCGAAGTGCCACACTTTGGTGGAAGCGGGTACGTTGACGGTAATGTCGATGTAGGAATTAGAGACTTTCATACAGCGCCTTCATTGCTTTGCACGTTTCTAAGATGTCTTGGACCGTTTCTTTGACCCGAGGTTCGACTTCACCGTTAAGAATCGCAGTGAGTTCGTCTGCAATACTTCTTTGATCACCCTCGGTGATCCAGTAATCACTGTACGGATTTCCTCGATATGATATAGTCCGCGTCCCGCAGGCATTCGCTTCAAGACATATTCTATTGAAGTCGCCGTACCGGACGAGACCGATGTAAAAGTCGACTGAGCGAAAGGCGTTAACGAGTGCTTGGTTTTTAAAAGCGCCGCAGGATATGTAAGAACCGTATGAGGCCCCGTTACGATTAACGAGAGGGAAGAACCACCGATGCTGGTCGTAAGGGAGATAGGCTGCGTGGAGGGACGGCGAACCTTTAACTTTGGGGTACACCCATGGCCATGCAATGAAGAGGTCGAGTGGCCATTTGATTTGGTGACAGTTTTCAGCGGTAAACAAGGATGGGGTGCCGACAAATTTACCTTGCGACTCACCAGGGCACCAGAATTTCTTGTCGACCCCGAGCGGGAAGCAGTTGACTGGAGTGTGTTTATCACAAAGCGATTTTAGGATACGTTGATGACGTGGCCAGAAGGTGACGGTGGTGTCGGCATGTTGCAGATTGTACTGGAGAAGCATCCACGAGTCCCCGTGTCCGTAACCGCCAACGAGTCCTGTCTCCACCGAAGTTGCGAAGGTGTGCTCAGGGGTGCCATGAACAACATAAACGCGTTTGTAGTCACGGGTGATCCGCCTGCGAAAGTCGTCTGGAAAATGCGTATGGCACACATGGATGTCAGCGTCAAGGACGGTTTCGAATTTATCCGGTGGTGCTTCTTGACAGTTACATTTGACCGAGTCGATGCCCAGGGCACGTTCTCCGTCGACCAATGATTCTGCAACACGGTTCATTCCTGAACCGTTGAACGCTGTCCAGTGTGCTACTTTCATGCTTTGTTTTCAAGCGGTTTGATTTTTGAGTACCAGAGGATTGGGGCGATGACGACGGCGGCAACACCGAGACCAATCGCCATGAGAAGGATGGGGTGTTTTTCGACGAAGAGGCCAAATGCACATGCGGCAGCGATAGCGGCACCGCCGTACATGACAAGATTCCAGTCGCGGACGAGACCGAAAACGGCGGCAGCACTACCAAACGCCAGTCCGGCTTTCAACCCGAGTCCGACCCAAAACGACTGTTTGGCGTCGGAGATTTCTTGCACGGTGGGTGCTTTGTCAGGCATGAAGGCGACAGGACCGGTGATGGCTTGTTCATGTCGTTGTGTCGTCATCGTCGTCGCACGGGCGAGGGTGAGTGATAAGGTGTTAAGTTTGTCATTAAACTCGAAACGAGAACCTTCAGGAATCGTTAAGGTAGATTCCGTCTTCTTCGTATCGACTTTTGCTGGTATTTGTGCGTCACCTTTAAGTTCGACTGTCGTCGGTGTAGTTGTAATAGTGGGAGTGACTATGGACGGACGTTTCGGCGTACCGAAACAACCAGAAAGAAAGAAACAAAAAAGGAGGCACGTCAAAGTGATACGTACTCCTACCAAAGTTGTGACAACGAAAGCGACTATATCTGGTGGTGGGTCAATAATATAAGTTGCGGAGCTGACGGTACTTTCGATGTAACCATCAAACTCACTTGTCACAATACCTTTAATCACTTGCGTCGTTGAAACACTAATCGGAGTTGTGTACATAGTCGAACGTGAGTTGGGTGTTGAACCGTCGGTGGTGTAGCGTATCGTAGCACCCGTATAGGTCGAAGTTGTCGACAAAGTGACGCTTTGGGTCGTTTCATACGTACCGCCATCGGGACTAAAAGTAGGTGCAACCATAGTACTTTGATTCGTCCGCAGCGGGTGCGGGTAGGTGTAGGCAGTCCAGCCTGGTTTTGCTCCCGCGTTCAAAAAATAATCCCGCCCCGACTGAATGTAATCTGCCGGATTGTCGGGGATGTGGCCGTATTCGTTGAGCACGCAGGCCGTCCCATCCGTTGTGATACTTATCGCCGGCACGTCCCCGGTGTTACTCCACACATAGGCCGGTTCCGAGTCGCCCACATAGACGCTATTGGAAACAGAGTTTCCCTGCCCATCCACCCCACTGCCGGTAACGTAGCCAAACCCAAACTGGCGCGGCATGGGATATTGCTGAACGCACGAATCATCGGCGCTGTAAGCTCCAGGTGCCTGACTCCACCGGCCCAAACCCCACACCCCAAACTGCAATTCCGCTTTGTCGCCCCACGCCTGCGAGGTGATGTTCTCAAAGTAATTTCCTGTGATGACCCCAGTTCCGCCGCGAACCAGAATGTGATTGATCAAGTTGAGCGAATCATTCCCGACGTTCGCAAACTCAAAGCGGTTGTCGTATATCTCCCAATGCCGGACGCCGAAAGATGACGTATCGTATCCGTGCGATGAAACACCCGCTGAGTTCAGGACGCAGTTTCGGACGACAACCTTGGCGTTCGAGTCCATGTCGATGAATCCCTGAGCGGCATGTACGTCACAATCCTCGAAATAGAAATTGCTGCCACCAGTTGCATCCGCCGTGCCCATCGTCGAGACGGCGCTCCATACTTCGGTGCGACTGTTGACGGGCATGTGGATAGCCTGCGTGTTGGATTCCGCAAAACTCGTCCACGTAAACGAGCAGTCATAAATGATCGCGCGCGTAGTGCTCGTGCTTTCGATGCCAAGCGTGCCGGCATCCAGAGCGAACCAACAGTCGTGAACCTGAACCGGCTTGCCGTTGGCGGTGTACGCAAGGGTGACGGTTTTGCCGCTGCCGGTGCCCGTGAGAAACTGGATGCCGGACAACTCCACGGTGTTCGACGCGTCTTCCGTCAACGCCACTAGCGCCGACGCCCCGGCGCTGTGGGTGATTGTCGTGGTGGCCTCGGTGGCGAACAGCCAGAGGGTTTTTGTGCCGGCGCCCGTGTTGCTCGTAACATTCATCTCCAGCGCCGTGCCACTGAGAGAGGTGACGGTGCCCAGCATGTAAGACGAATCCTTGTCCGTCGCCGTCTGCCAGATGCGCAGCGTTGTCCCGTTGGCGATGGACGCACCGCTCTGGATCGTGAACGTCTTCGTGCCTGTGCCGAAGGCCACACTTGACCGGCTGCGCGCCACCACGCGTCCTGAACCCGCGCCCTGGAGGTGAACACCCTTGCCGGAAATTGTGACGCCGGATGCCCAGGTAAAGGAACCAGCCGGGATGGTCACGGTGTCGCCGTCCGACGCCGCATTGATTTTCGCCTGCACATCGGCCCGCGAGCCGTCGCTATTATATGTCGTGGGCATTGCTTGAAAAGGGAACGAAGGTTAATAGATTAACGAAACGCAGCAATTAACGATCCTCCGTTGCCGCTAGCACTTGAGACTGTATTGGACTGCTGACTTCCGGTGGCCGAGACTATCTCATAGGACACGTTGGCAGCGACGCTAGACGCACCGTCTGGATGCGTAGAATTGGCGCCATAACTCGCATGTCCGTTGGTGTAACTACCAAAGGTCGTACTTCCATTTCCTGTTCCTGATGATACAGCATGAAAGACAATAGAATTGGCCGTCGCGGTTGAAAAGCTTCCAGAAGACCAAGTCGTTACCCCTACAAAGAAGTTGGTCGCATACTCACCGGTGGTGTATGTGCTGATATTTGACACCTCGAAAACGAAGGCGCTAACGTCAGTGGTCGTCGCCGGTGTAATCGTAACAGAAGTTACGCCGCTGGCAACGCTACCAATGTAAGCATAGCCTAATAGGCTACCAAAAATGGCATACGTCGGAGTGTAGGAATAAGTGCCAGATTGATTGTCGGTAACGGTGAAAGATACGGCATTAGTCGCCACCGCAATCACCAGTGCACGCCCAGCAGTCGGGGCTACTGTTACTGACAACGCCGCCGTGCTGTTTGAATGGTTCTTCCAATTATTTTGAATTGCAATCGACGACGCTGTTGCATCAACACCGTTGATCGTCTTGAGACTAGCAGATGCAAGTCCGTTAAAAGTTTTCAGACTCGCTCTAGCAAGTCCGTTCCAAGTCTTAATAGCCATTTAAATTGCCGTTGCGTAGTCAGGTGACGGGTTGAAGTATAGGCTGTCAGCGGTGATGGCTGCTCCGAGAACGCGGATGACATGGTCAGTCGTGCTGGGTCGAGTCACGGTCACCGCGCCCGCGGTGGTGGCGTAGACTTGACCACCGACGGTTAACGTCGGGAATTTTGCGTCGGCGCGGATGGTACCATGAAGAAGGATTTCAGTCGCCGCGCCGTCGGCTGCCGCCGCGAGGACGCACATGCCAAGGAGTCCGCGGGCGTCGCCGTCGGCGCTGGCAGCCGCACTAACGCTAGCCAGTTCCCACCGCGAGTCGGTGACGTCAAGAACGACAACGTCGCCGAAGGCAAGAGTGGCACCAGCGGTTCCTGCTATGATTGTTCCGGTGTAGTCGCCATCCGCAGACAACGTCGAATCAAGAAGAATGTCATGGATGGTAAAGCTACCTGTCACCGTTAAATTGGTAACGGATGACGGAACGCGGCCTTTGATGATGATGGTACGTTCCATATTAAATCTCCGTTACTTTGACGGTGAGCGTCTGCGCGGTGGTGACAGTGGGGATGTCACACCAAAGGTAAATGTAAGCACCCGCAAGGACAGAGAGAAAAGAGTTGTTCGCGGTAATGTCTGCAGCGTGACGACCCGGACGCACATCGACATAACTAGCGTCTTGTTTAAGTGAGGAGACCGCATTGGCCGCGGTGTAGGAATATGCCGATGAAGAGAACCAAATACGAACGACTTGTTTTGAATCATAGTCACCGGTCGCGCCGTTGGTGATTTCAGGCGACACAAAATAACCAGAGGTATCACTCTGAGCGGTTATCTTCTGAGAGAATAGACCTTCACCTTTGTTAGTTGACGTCCCAATGGACTGAGCGTTGATTGCTGTCGTGGTTGTCATGGCATAATGCTAAACGATTGACTGGGTTGATTGCGTTTGAGTGTTGTCCGGTTGAAGGACAAAACTATTGGATGGGTGAGAGGTCGGCTGTGACGAATTCTTCGTCCGCGACGGGATAGTTGGCTTGATCTGGGTCAAAGAAGCGTGGGGAGTCGATGAGGAGGCGGTACATGCACTCCATCATGTGGTCGTTTTCGTCCACGGGTTTGCCGGTCTCAGGGTCGTAACGGTAGCGGGCGAACTCCCACAAGGTACGACGGCACGTTGGCACAAACAAGACGCGCTGCCGTTTGAGCGCGGACTTGACCACAAGTATGCCGTTCGACAGGTCCTTGGAAGCCGGACGCGGGAAAAGGGAGTGCTTGGCGAGGACTTTGGCGATAGAGACGGTGCGGTTGGAAGGGTCTTTAATCCACGCGGCGGGTTCAACTTTGAAGTCACCGACGAAGCAACCGGCGAGTTTGAGGTACGTGTTGATGGTCTCGGCGAGAGTGTCCGCGTCGCAGGCTTGCCAAATCTCATGCACCAAGATAGGAATTTCCGCAGGACCGACGACCCAGAATTGAACAGCGTGAGGGGTGACCGGGTGGGTGTCGGCGCGGATGTACATGACGAGGTTCTTGGCGGGTAGGTGCCAATCTCGCCAACCTTCAGGGAGGGTTTGAAGGACGTGAACATCTTTCTTAAATTCTTTGTAAATGAGGCCGGACAGCTCAAGGGGAATACCGTGTAAGCGGCAGGACTTCTCGTCGTCGGTCAACTCGGCCTCAAACCGCGCGATGGCGTCGTCGTCGAGGTGGGGGTTGTCGTAGATTGTGGCACGAAGAGAGTAGCGGTCGCGACACACATCCGGTGCGTCCGGCCCGAGTTCGTCTAGGTTGAAGTATTCGTAAATCCACAGCTCTTCCAGTGATGTAAGTGTGAAATCTCCCTGTCCATTTCGATCAACCAATCCGCGCGCCGAACCTTTCCAAAGGGCCTGAGGTCCGGGTTCGTCGAAGCCAACGCGATCCCAATCGGACGACTCAGCTGTGAGTTTGTTCCGCTTGAATGCGTCGACGGACATGAATTTGAGCAGGGAACCGTTAGCACCGTGGATTTTGTCGATAACTCCTTCATGGTTCGTGTAGGCTTTGGCGAAGTCTTTCGGGAGAAATTGCCAGATTTTACCGGGTCGGTCAGTGTCGCGTGACGTCCAGATTTCGTCTACCTTTGACCAGTTGGTGCAAACGATGAGTTGCTTCGTCGGCCACGAAGGAATCCCCTGACGGACGAGTGGGTTATCCTCTCCGCCAGGGTGGTGTGCCTTGACGACGACCTTGCGTCCCCTCCCAAGTTCGTCGTGGTCAACACCGAGAATGTCAAAGGCGACTTTGTACCAAGGGCGTTCGCCCAACATCCACGCGGCGGTCTCAGCGCCGTTGGCTTGCGACTTACCGAAACGGTTGCCGGCGAACAGGCCACGCCGCCGCGCGGGTGAGGCGTGGAAACAATGTTGGAACCAATGCGGCCGATAGAACGCAATCCCACAATCCTTCGCCAACTTGAGCAGTGCTCGCTGGACCTGATTCTGCCTCTGCAACAACTCAAGGACGTCGGCGTCTGTTTCAGGAGAGATTGCATTCGGTGGCTTGAGCGGGTTCCCCGCTCGGTCAGTTGGAACCGATTCGGGTACGGAGTTCATCGGTAATGCGCTTGTTCTCGGCGATCAACTTGGCAGCGTCGTACACCACCGAGTCGACGGAACCCGAGAGCTTCTGTTCGACCTTAACGGTGGGCTTACCGAGGTAGCGGTCAAGGATGGAGTCGCAGGCGGCTTTACGTACCGCTTCCGACTCCGCCGAGTCCCGCAATTCGACGAGCTTGTGGATGGTCGGAACGACCTCACCCTCAAGAAGGGTCTGCGCAATATCCTTCCCCATTTCGGTCGACAACTTGCAAAACGCCTCCCGAAACCACGGCTGCTTGCAAACTTGCGACACCGACTGCGGTGTATATCCCGTTAACGTCGCCGTCTCCTTCACATTATGCCCGTTCAATCTTAACCAAAGCATAAGACGGTGTTCAGGTTTCTCCCGCTTGTAAACCTGGTAGGCCGACGAATCGCCGAAGAGGGAGTCTGCACCGTCGAAGATTGCTGGGTCGACTGCCTTCGACGCCTCCGCCCGGATAGTGTTGTCCTGCGAACGGACAAGACCGCCGCCAGCGCGGGGCGCGGGAGTGCGAAGGGAGTCGAGGTAGGTCTCGTAATTCTCGGTCATCGGACGAGAGATTGGGGTAACGTGGCGAGGATGGCGGTGGCGACAGGACCAAGAACGGCGCGCTCGGGCGGGGGACTCGTTCGTGGCGTTGGGCGCCTGACGATGGTCGCAATACTCCGTACCTCCCTTCCTCCTTCGCTCCTAATCTCCTTGACTCCTTCGGCCATGTCTCAGGGTGGACGGTCGCGGGGCGAAAAGCGAGCGCCCGGATGATCGGACATTCAATTGTGCCACCATTCACAATCGTTCGCTTTGCAGACCAGTGGAACTTAAAATTGCGAATGGTCGGGGTGAGGACGTAGTAATATCAGAGCGACCGCCTCTGGCAAGGGTACCCCTTGTGGTGAGGGCGGTGGCACAGGCAAGGGTGATGAGATTGAGACGCAATCGCGATTGGCTAGAGCCGACCTCGGCGCATTCCTATTCCATCCGCGCAAAGATTGAGGTGTTCATTGAAAGGCTGGCGATAAGGTAGGCAAGAGCATGATGCCCTTGCCGCGCCGGCTCAAAGATAGGAGATAATACCATGAATGAAGAGAATGTAAAGAAGTTGATCGTCGAGGCTGCGGTTGCCAAGGTCAAGCGGGCTGATGGTCTCGGACTGAAGACGTCGTGGTCCGTGGATGACCAGATTGCGGTTGCCGTTCAGGTGATGCAGAGCGTTGCGGCTGACCCGGCGAGCGGCGCCGAGAGCTGGGAGAAGGCGATTCGCGCGACGTATAACCACAGCGCAGTTTGCCAGAAGCTGGAAAAGGTGTTCGCGGGAACGGGGCACTTCGTCCGGCAGGCTCGGGCCAAGGGGACGGTGGAGGATTACATGGAGACGTTGGCGAAGCAGCTGATGACCAAGTGATAGTGCGCGGGGCCAGAAGCGGGATCACATCCTGCCAATGGCCCCGCAATTAATTTTGTACCCCTATGCAGAATTATTTGAGAGAAAGCGCGTACCCTCCTGCGCGGAGCGCGGCGCCTGCGCCTTGCTCGTGCGTGGATGCGTCCGTCCGTGGGAAAGGGGGGCATATATGCAAAAGAGAGGCAGGGGGAGAGGGGGGATATGGGTGTACAAAATTAAAAAAAAAAAAATAAAAGAAAGTCCGTACCTCCCTATCTCCTAGCCCTCCCTTTCTCCCAATCTCCGTACTTCCATGCCCTCCCTCTCGCCGGCATATGGGCCCCCTATTGGCACGCACGGACGGACCCACCCACTGGGCTAGGCCATCGCCATCATGCGCCCCTATTGCCACGCATCCATCCATCCACCCACTATTTCCGTCGAGCGGCTTGCCGCTTGCCCGACAAACAAAAACAACACAGTCAACAACATGAAACCAAAGACCGAAACGATTCGTTCCTACCTCGTACGTGCCCGTCGCGAAACCAAGGATGTGCCAGTCAAGCACGAGTATCTGATGTATGAACCCCGCCTCGTCATGGGTCCGTGGAAGGTGCTCATCTGCGAAGACGATTGCATCGTCGCCGCTCGCCACTTTTGGGAGCTAGAAAAGTTGTTCGAGGATGCTGCCCAGTATTGGGTTAAGCATCCCACCAGCCGAGTTGCGATCGAAATGCGATCGGGCCGTGTGCAAGAGCTGCGATAGGCACAACCCGCGCGTAGTACAGTGCGCCGCTCTCGCCGTCTCAGGTCTTGTCCTGTTAGCGGACAACACCTCGGACGAAGGCACGATGCATTCCATCCGGCGGGAGGATGGGAGGAAAGAGACTAGCCAAAAGAAAAAACCAATGAAAACCGAAGACATTGCAAAACACGTAGCGATCTATTTGATTGCTATCGGACCGAATGGGATGCCCAGCTCGTATGTGTGGATGGCAGTTGACCCACAGATGGCGGATGTCAACCTGCATCAGCGGACGATCAGCGTGTTGCAAGACGCGGGAATCGTCAAGATGAGCAACCACTTCATCACGCTTACGGAGAAAGGGTTGGCAATGCACGAGAAGTTTGTTGAGGTACTTGCGAGCTGACGACTATACCTAGCTCACCTCGATTGGGGTGGGCTAGTTTTAGTTGTTAGGAAAACCAACAAGAAGATGACAAATTACCAACCGAACGAAGAGTCAGATGACGACGACGACAACCCCGCGCTTCCCGCGCCACCAGTCTTCAACGACATCCAGGCGAGGTTCTACCTTGCCACTTGGTCGTATGCGCGGTGTGGCCACGGGTTTCCACCCTCATTGTATGACGACCTCACACCCGCTCTCCTGCGCGGACAACAGATTGTGCTTATGACTTGCATTGAAGGGAAGACTATTATAGGAACTGTACCATGAAACCAACACAAAAATCACCTGCTATCGAACAGTTGTTGGAGACAATGTCAGGACGTACCTCTTCCATTACCGCCATGACCTGTGTCAAGGTACCTATCGGATGTGGCAAGCCCATAACCGGGTTTAAGGACCCACTCAGCGAACAAGAGTACCGTATCAGTGGTTTGTGTCAAGCGTGTCAGGACGCTTTCTTCGGACCATGATCAACACCGACAACAAATTCGTCCCACTCATCCTACCAGAGCGTGGGGAGGACTTGATCCCCGGGAGACAGTATGCACTCACGCCCATTGCACGCTTGATCCTACGTGAAGAGTTTTGCATTCAGGCGCCGACGATTGTGGAGTGTATCCATCGTCGGATCGCTGCCACCGAAATCACCACCACCCGCAAGAATTGCGAAACGGGGGAGACGACGACCTCGACCTCGTCCTTGCCCGCGCAAGCGGCCACATTCAGGTGCATGGCCAATCGCGGGAAAATTCTGACCTTCACCCTCGACCTGGCCAAGCTCGACGAGTTGGTCCCGTTCTATGACAAGAGCCACCAACTCCCAGCACTCGAAGAGGATTGGTTCGCCACTCGTTCCCTCCCCTCGACCCACCACAAGTTCCGTGGTCAATCGTTGCGTTGGTGGGACGGCGAAGGCAAGGGCAAGCACACCGGTGTCGGTGGCCCGCGCCGCAAGGCGGCGAAGGTTGCGGTTTACACGCCTACCTCTTACGAAGATTTGTTAGCCAACCTTGAAAAGTTAATGTAAAACCATGAATAAACAAGACATACTCAACGGCCTGCGTAAACTACAAAACAATGACCACGACCCTGAAATCGCTCATGAAGCAGCAGACGGTCTACTCTGTCTTTTCTTGACAAGTCTTGGTCATGAAGACATCGTCGAAGAGTGGCATAAGGTGACAAAATGGTACGCCTAACCTCCCACCTTCACCTCCCTTTCCATCCCTCCTTGGGATGGCTTGCAAGGATCGCGTGATCCGCGCAAGCGCCGCCGAACGCCTTTCGGCACCCGGTCCATCGAACTCCGGTCAAAGGTTCAACAATGTTAGTTCATCATCAGACCATGAGAAAGCAGAAAGTCAGCACCAGCGGTTGGGAACTCGATTGGAACGTTCCCGAGAACGAGCAGGAATACAACTCTCTCGCCCCCAAGCGCATCGAACCGATGCGTGAGGACGCAGTCAACAACACGTGGTATCGTTCCGGCGCACCGAAGTTGCGGGACGGGCTTTGTGAGTATCTCGAACGCGTGACCGGTGTCGTCCGCACCAATGCCGGCACCGACGATAAGCCGGACTGGGAGAAAGAAGGGGCGTTTATCAAACGGTCAATCGCAGAGTATCTCAAGGCGCAGAACCTTGACCCCGCATCGAAGGCGAATACGGAAACTTTCCGTGCTCAGCACCAAGCGCAGGTACAAGCCATTCTCGACGGCATCGCCTTCGACCCGTCCGAGCGCGAGTCCACCGGCACCGGTCCCAGCATCGCCAAGACCTACACCGCATGGGCCGCCCAGGCAGTCACCAAGGACGGTGGCAAGCACTTGGCCGAACTTCTCGGCGTCGCTCTCAACGCACCCGTCACCCTTACCGGCGACGCTGCCGCCGACACCGTCACCTTGGCGAAGGCAATCGCCCTCAACGAGAAGAAGAAGCGTGAAGCTTCGGAAAACGAATACACGGGCTAACCCGCCTTCGCCGATAGTGGGAGCTAGACCACTCACCTACCCACCCTGCCTAGCCGCACGGGTGGGTGGGTCACCAGACCTCCACCGACTGACGGGTAGAACTCGCGGTTGGGGGAGGTCGAGTGACCTCTAACGAGTGTCCTTTTCCGCGCACGGGCGCACTCAACAAAACCAACACAAGTCCGAATGAAAACGTATCAAATCCAGTTGACTGAAGAAGAGATGGCGTTCGGTCGCGGTTTTCAATTCTAACCCCCTTACGCCCGACTGGCGAAACCAGAGACGCAGGAGGTTACTTGGAATTCCCTCC
>ERZ1292629.2169-Hain-H43-01um-R1-2169-length-17246-cov-51_pt1 | contig 17246 bp, 13 predicted proteins | sample MGYA00564399_ERZ1292629 | MGnify/ENA primary metagenome ERZ1292629 (study PRJEB36523, sample SAMEA6512636) | groundwater metagenome | collected 2019-01-08 | study: AquaDiva: Metagenomics assemblies of 32 groundwater samples
GCTTCTATTTTAGAACCTTCCATTACGCAACGGCTACTGCCACCAGAACTACCGCCACCACCGCTCCCTGTTGTAAGCGTAAAAGCTCCGCTGCTTAATGGAGTATGGTTTCTCAATCCTTGTGTTTGTGCCGCCACAAAATTTGGTGCCGTAAAAGCATAGTTTGGGGTTCCGGTTCCCCCAGCAGAAAATGCTATGGCTGCACCGACTTCATCATAATATGGATAGATATAATAGGTGGTACTTGCGGTTAAACCAGTGATTGCTTGATTACCGCTCAATGGCCCTGTGGTTGTTCCATCCGCTCGATAAATGGTAATTGTAGTAGAGCCAAAGGTACCGTCCCAATAAATTGTAGCAGACGTTCCGGGTATTGGGCTGTCATAGGTAAAACCTGCTGACCAGATGGGGGGGACAGAACCAAGTGAGCCTGAAATAGCCCCCGTCTGCGCAGAAGTAAGAGCAGATTCCAGTCCAGAAGTATTAACAGCACTAACCCAATAATAATAAACTACTGCATCGTTAAGTACATCTTGAAAAACAAAACTACCAGAATTTAATGCACTTTGCGGAATAAAACGGATTACGGTTGCACCCACGGTAGTATTGGACGTATTTCTATAGATGTTGTACCCAGAGATAATATCGGCCAGTATGCCAGCCAGTTGAGTAAATGTAAATTGATATCCGAGTGGTGCTCCTACAAGAGTTTGTGTTATCGTTGGTGCAGGAGGAGCCGATATTACACCGTCTAATAATACTGTCTGAAATGGAGAACTCGTTACAAGATTTGGTACGCCAGAAACAGAAACGGTGGAAGCGTAAACAGTAACCGTTTCACCAGTAGTCTCTAGCAAAAAACTAATCGGAGACGTGGTACCAGACGCCACAAGTTCAGGAACTGAACTTCCGTGGTATCCTTTAATCCAAACGTTTACGTAACCGAACAGAGTATCAGAAAGAACACGATTGAAGGCAACGCTAACCAAAGAGTATAAACCACTCGGAGCCGCTTTGTACGGACTCTCTGTTACTAATATACCGCCGACAGGTAGTGCGGAGCCTTCGATTGCTGGTACGGGAACTACTGGCGTTCCTACAACTAACTGAGCGGGTACATCTGCTTCTGCTACTGCTGGAGGAAACGCTATTCCTTGGAAGTAGGGACTATCAGGATTCGCCTCTTCAATTTTTCCGGCGAATAAATACTCGTTTGGCGGCGACCCACGCCGAGGAATTGGACTTCCTGTTGGGCCAAGCACAACAGTTGGAATCCACGTTGGAGGAATCCTTGACGGTGCAGTAGGCAGAACATCAGATATTGGTGTTGCATCGTCTGCGTTTGGCGTTCTGTCTTTGATAGACGGCATTCTTATTCCTTAATGATTCCACCAAATATAGAATACGTGAGCAATTCGTTTTTAGCTGCTTCATCTGGAAGAGTTACTTTAATTTTTAGGTGCCGCAACCGGGCGGGCAGGTCTGATTGCGACAAATAAAATCTTTTCGAAAAAACAGTTGAACTCGGTTCCAACTGTGGCGGGTCGTCCACAGAAGTCAACAGGTCTTCAAACGACCCTGAAATCTCATCTAAAAGAACGCCAAGCGCAGGCATGGTACCAACTTTTTGTAATTCAACTGTTATGCTCTCTACTTCTGCTAAAAATCCCGGCTGTGTTAGTACAAGGCTACCAAACGTTGCAAAACCTGTGTAGGTCGTGCCATTATCAGAAAATGCAGTATAGTCGCGGACAAGTACCTGACCTGTTGGCAATCCGGCCAGCAATTGATGGACGCCGGGGGATGTTTCAATAGACTGCATTACATCCACACCAGCAGCGATAGTGCCCAGTGGACTCCACGACGGCCCGCCTTCTGGCGGCTGATTCCAATTACAGCGGTACCAACTGTCCGTTCCATCTACTATAAACACGGCCTTATCTTGAGAGCCGGAAGAAAGAGATGTAACATACGTTGTAGTAGGGTCGAAATCGTTGGCCAGTGTAACACCAATAGCATATCCTATTTCGTTGATACCGTTGGCTCCCATACTCAAGAACTGACGGTCAGACGTGTATATAAATACTTGGCTTCCCTGAACATCTATGGCATTTGGAGAAAGAAGTCCTAAGCCTTCCTGATAGAGTTGCCCATAGAACGTTGTAATATTCGTTCCCGGTATGATATAAACATCACTGGTAGTGTACACCAAAATGCCGTTTGCAATCGGAAGTAAAGCATTACCCAAAGAGGGAAATGGAAACACATTCGCTGGAGGAAACGCTTCGTTTCCGCTTCCTGTTAATGTATCTGGCCCGCCAGAGCAATAAACTTTGTTGTCTACAATGCCCCAAATACGGCCAACGTGATAGGACATTTTCGTTAATCCAGTTAACGGCGGGTCGTTAGCATGACCAAGAGGGGCTGTAATAAAAATGTTTAAACTAGAATCCTGAATATTATCAACAAACGTCCAGTTTCCGGACGCCGGATTGGTCACATCAGCAAGAAAGTCGTAAACTCCGCCACCGTCAGAGATTCTAAAAATTTCAATCTGGTCAACTTGTGAGTCTGTACAACGCGCTCCTTGAACAGTTACATCTTGACCGAGCATTATACCCGTATTTCCGCTGACAGGAGATGCCGTGCTTACGTGACCTGTAACACTGTTTTTGCAGGAGTAAACGTAGGTGTATCCACGGGTAGGAGATAATCCAATCGCGCCTTGATTCGTCCAAGTCAATCCAGCGTCTACAGTGGTTCCACCAGTATTACGATTCCACGCAGGCTGAGTAGCACCAGAGCTTCCGGCATCTATAGTAACTTTTTGTTGATTTCCGTTTGTGTCTAAAATAGTATTATTTACTGCATAGTTATTGAGAGCAACCCATAGACTGTCCGCGTTAGCGAATGTAAGCGTTGGAGCAGTAACAGGAGTGGCAATTCCCCAGTTAGTGATGTATTGAGCAGTATTGGCTACTGGCAGCGCAGCGCCAGCAATCAGCCCAGCATCTGGTTCTTGCCAATCAGTGCCAATAGCAATAGGAGCGCCATTTTGAAGTGTTTCTGTTCCTGCGGATGTAGATACGTAAACGTTATAGGTGGTTGCGCCGCTTTTTACGGCAGGAGAAGTAACTTTTAAAACACGGTTGATAGCGACGGCGCGACTGGATTCGGCGCTTGCAGTTGTTTCTCCGTAAGTGTTTAAATACGTCGTTTTTACATAGTACGTTGTTCCGGCCAAGGCTCCGCTTGCAACGTCTGTAAGAACTGGAGCAGCCGGAGCAGAAATCTGTGCGCCGTTCCACTTGAACATGTCCACGCCGTTAGATGCGTAGACAATGTTTCCGACAGTCTGAAAGAACATTTGCAACGGAGAAGTTTTGGTAAAAAGAAGTGTTGCAGATGTCGGTGTAAAGATATAGACTCCGGTTTCCGTATCTGCCAACAAAATTATTGTTGTGTTTAATTGATGAAAAGAGTAAAAGCTTAAAATCGGAGCCGGAAGTGTCGCGGAAGAATATGCTGTAAATCCGGGACGGCGTATAATAGTACCGTAATTTGTTAGTTCAACATTCAGACCATCAATTAACAGGTCTGGACGACCGCCAAATTGAGCGGCGTACCTGCTGTCTGGCCCATTAAACGGAGATGTTTGCGTCCACAAACCAGAAAAGAATTTCTGCGTAGTAATAGGTACAAACTTAGATGCTCGACTAAGCTTCGCTCCTTCGAGATGAAAAAGGCCACGTTCGCTCATTAAACCCCGCCTGTGTGACAAGCAACTTTGTAAGTTTCGGCTGCCACAGGTGTACCATTAAAAGTTAATACAAGAGAAGTTGCTGTTTGAGTAGTATGCGTAAATGTTATGGTAGGTTGATTCGTATACTCTTGCCGTTGACAAATCCATGTAGGAGCGGTTGTCCATGTTCCATCGTGCGGTGTATGGGTAATCGTAGGGCTGGCTCCTTGTCCCACGCCAACAGATGTTACGATGAACTCAAAAAATTGGTCGTTTCCTCGAACTCCGGTAATCGTTGCTGGGCCATCTCCCCAACCCGCTGATAGTGCGAAGTCACCTGCGACAAGGACGGTTCCATTCGCAATGAACCGCTTGCCAGTCATGCTTCCAGTGCAGACCCTTGTGGCAGAGATAAGATAGGTTGGGCTGGCAGCAACGGGCAAGTCGTGGCACCCCGTTATCCCAACAGAAATGCTCGTTGGATTAGTAGATGAAGAAAAGCCCGAAATGAACGACCCTGTGATGTCGAAATAGGTATTTGCCGCAGTTCCGGTTGTAGAAAGAATCTGGCAGTTTGCCGCAGTTCCAGAGCAGGCGAATAGACTGTTTTTCATTACGAGCGTTGGAAATTGGGAGGCCACACCTGCACCCAAGTCAATGATGGGCGTAACTGATGCAGCGACTTTTTGAGTAAACCGAGTATTGGAAAAATATAGGTCGGCGTTCGCAACCTTTATAATAGGTACATTCAGAGCAGTCGTTGGGTTTTGTACAAACTCCGAATTGGATGCGTGCAAGGCCGAACGGTTAGCTCCGGCAGACAACATGACAACGTGCGTGGAATCTACTTGGCTGGCGTGCTCAAAATGGGCATTGTCTGCGAAAAGTGTTAGATAGCCAGTGGAAGGAACGTGGATTTGACCCAAGGTGCCGTTGCCATTGTTGTCCATGTGCGAGGAGACGAATCGAATAGCCCCGCCACTACTGGCAGAAACCAACAGACCCGTACAGGTCGCTGAACCGTTGCCATTGCTTCCAAAAATGGAATTGCTGATTGTGCCCGTTTCAAATCCCGTAGCAGTAGCAGTGTCAACCCGCATCCCGTTACAGGCGTTGTTATGCACATACGTCTTATCAATCGTCCAGCCGAAAGCATCCGAGTCTGTGACTGTAAAACCGCTCCCGAAACTGGAGACATCCAAGTTAGTGAAGCGCAGCATGAAAGAGCGGTTGGGTGCAGTACCCCCTAATTGTACGGCAACGCTAGTGTCCGCACCGCCCCCATTTCCAAGCAGGGTACAGTAGTCAATACCCCCGCTAGCCCCTGTAGTGGACGTATCAGAGCCAAATGCAAACAGCGTTCCGCTCGATGCCGCAAGTTTAATTTGTACACCGGGGGCACAGGTAATCCGTGTCGTGCGTTTCAGCGTGAATCCGGCAGACCCCACTTTATAGAAGCTGGTGGATGTCGGGAAGTACACGCCTACGCCAAGAGCTTCTGCGGCAGTGATGGCTGATTGGACGGCGGTCTTGTCATCTGTAGAGCCGTCCCCAAGAGCACCATACGCCTTTACATCGAACCACGGCTGGCCCTTGCCCATCAGACGCTCGACAGTCAAATTAGGAACTTGTTTTGTGCTAGTAATAACAAAAGGCGGGCTAGACGATGCAACGGTGGAAGTGATTTGTCCGGAAAACGAACCTGTGGTAAAAACTCCGGAATTCGGGGTTGTCGCACCAATCGCACCGGGGATGGCCCATGTACCACCTAATAGCAAGGAAGCGTCAATACTGCCAGAACCTGACCGTGTAAGTGATGCACCAGTACCGACCACCATTGCGGCGGCTGTATTCGTTCCACTAAGAAGGTACGTAAACGAAACGGTACCGTAGGTTACTAACCCCGGAGTGGTCAGCGGAATTAAATTATTGATATTAACGGGAGATGCGCCGCTAATAGACAAACGTTGTTCCCCCCATACTCTGCCGCCACCAACTGCAATTACTGTAGCTTGATATATGGTACCGCTGGGATTCAATTCATCGTTTGCTAGAATGGTTGTCGAACCCGGTATTTGACCGCTGGCATTCAGCGTAATTTCATAAGTACTCGGTGCCACCTGCCCTGTCCCGATTACAACCGCGTCTTGGCTCAACGTCAGATATAGTTTTCCGCTAACGACTGGAAGGCCGCTTGCATATAGCCAAGTTCCTGTTATAGTTTTGGACATTATAACTCGTCTAAGAATTTATTGGCGCGTGCAATTAAATCTGCAAACATGGGGTCTGCTACACTCTTGCGGGCAATCAGTGCGGATATTCCTGACATCGGAATTGGGCCGGGGCGGTCTAAGAAATTATTCCTCCACGTAGCATCTACTCTTCTCTGCTCACGAACCAGTGACAGCGCCCCAGCAAATCTAAGGTCTTCGGAAATTAACGTATCGTAATTCTCCAACAAATCGGCGGTCAGGGTAGGAATATATATACAAGGTACTGCTGCTGCTGCTGCTGCTGCTATAAGGTCTACATCGTTAGGATGAATACTGACGCTGATGGAACCAACGGCAGAGATTGCAACGTTTCCTGCTGGCCTTGCGTAGCTGTCGTCGAAAACTGCAACGATTCCAACAGATGCCGTTCTTACGTTGCCAGTAACGGAAACATTTGCGGTGCCAGTAACGGACGCTGTGCCGACGGACGACTGGCTGGAATTTCCAACGGTATTGACCGTAACATCAACACCAATTGTAATTGTTACATCGCCAACAGAACTTATCGCGCCAGAGCCTGCGGCGTTTACGTTGGCTGCGCCTACTATCGAAGTATCGCCAGCAACTGATGTAAGTAAACTTCCAGATACATTTACGTCTACGTCTATTGCCGTAACAACAGTAACATCACCAACAGAAGATACTAAAGAATTTCCAGATAGATTGACAACGACATCTATTTGTACGGAAACTGAACTAACCGCGCTATCCAGTTGCGAACCAGATATGGATACGTTTGCTCCCCCAGAGACTTCCAAAGAACCACTGGCGGATATTACTTCTAATCCCGTAGAAAGTACTTCCGAATTTCCAGTAATTGACGCTGTGCCAACAGAACTTATTACTTCCGAACCTGTTGGTGTGAAACTAGCCGTTCCTGTTACTGAAGCATCCCCTACAGCACCCGTAGATGCGGAGCCAGTGGGAGTAACGTTTGCAGCGCCTGTTTCATCAGGCGTACCAACTGCGCTAGTAGCAAGGTTTCCGGTTACACTAACATCAATTCCAATAGCGACGGTCGCCGTACCAACCGAGGAATCCGCTTGAGAACCCGAAGGAGTGAAGCTGGCCGTTCCTGTTACCGATGCAGTACCAACTGCGCTGGTTCCAACTGAGCCAGTAGGCGCTATACTGGCACTGGCTGTAATTGAGACTGTTCCTACAGAACTTGTGGCTGAAGGCCCAGTTGCATTTACATCTACGCTTACTGCCCCATCTAGTAAAAGAACTCCGGTACCATCTTCAAGAAGATAGCCGTCTACCGCGCTAGTCTCAATGAGGTATCTATCGGCCACATTATTCTACCTTTATAAGTTCGAGGCAAGAATCCGCCATAATACGAACGGCGCTGGTGTCTACTTCCGTGCGTATTTTAAGTTGCAAATCCCCCGACACTGTAACAATAACCAAACCTTCAAGAACGGCCATCACATCGGTATTTGCTGAAACCACACCAACCGATATTCCTGCCGCTGTTATAGTGTTTATAACCGATTCAGTTTTACTACTAAGGACGCCTCCTGCGGCAGTAGTGTTTACTGTCGCGCCGACAGCCGTTGAAGCTGTCGCGCTCGTATCTGTTTGTGTCCATCTAGCAGCAAATTGTCCGGTTGTACCTGTATGATTAACAAAGATAGCAAGCCCTGTGCCTGTTGCCGCTGTTTGGTAAATAAGCGTATATTTAAACGCCCACGTTCCTGCTCCTAAACCCGTTGTTGTCATTACTACGCTTGGTGTAGTCACAGACGTTTGGTCGGCAGAGTCCGCAGTCAAATTCTGCCACGTTGTGTATGCCCCTGCTGCTCCAGAACTTCCGGCTATTCTTTTGACTAAGTATTGTGCAACTTGGTCTACAGTCAGCTTTTTGGATGTGCCTGCTTCATTAATAGCAAGTTCATTGGCTGATGCCGCAGCAGATGCTGCTGGTAGCGCACTTATTTTGGTATCGGCCATGAGAATTCCTTATGCTATGCGAAGAATCGCGGCTGCGGCAGTCGCGGCTGGAAACACGATGGTAAATGTTCCGGCAGTCGAAGTTTTGTCCGAACCGAAATCCAATACAACCACCGAAGGTTGTCCGGAAAGTGAAGCATTATAAATCAATGCACCACGGGCAGTAATAGTTGCTGAAGTCCAAGCGATGTCTGTGAAATCGCATACTGCTGTATCGGTATCCAATACGGGAGTGGCACTGACTAAAGCCATCGCATTACCAACAAGGTTTCCACCCGGCCCAATCCCGCCAGTCACATAAGTTCCGCTGCTGCCAACTTCGTTAGTGGCTGTGTACGCCGTTGTGTTTTTATCTATTGTGGTAGCAGACGAATATAGAGCAATGGCAAAAACGTCCACAGTAGTATTCACTGTGCCCATAGCGCCGGAGTTTGCCCCATTAGGATTGGCAAGTGTAAGCGTGGTTGTAGTGGATGCCAAGCATTCATAGGTGCCATTATTCGCTGCGGTGGCAAACCCAGACAGGTTGAACACCATTCCGGCGTAGGCGTTGGTGCCACCGTTAGTAAAGGTTCCTGTATATACGGTTGTAGCGGTGCCATTTGGCCCACCCGTACCACCAGCCGCTGCCACAGACGAAACCGTATTGGTTCCTGTCAGAACAGCAAACTTGTGAACGCCCTTGAGAACCCCTGTTTTGAAACTATTACATACTGCTTGTGTCGGTGCCATACTATCTCCTTAATTTCCTACTGCTCCTGAGAGCATGAATTTTGGGTCAACAATAATCTTTACATCTTGACGAATAACCTCTCCGTCTTTGAGATACTTTGTGGTCACGCTCTCACCGCACGGAATTTTTTCACGAACTTCCTCGAAATTTAGCCAATCATTTGTTTCAGTCATATTATCTCCCAATACATATACTAATAATTTGATACGTTAATGTTGTAACTGGCGTTCCTACGAATGTAATCACATTAGTTGTGGCAGTGGGCGCGTCGGTCAGTGGGAGAATAGCTCCTGTACCGCCGTTTACCTTACTACTACAAATTGGGGCATTAGTCCAAGTGCCGTCTTTAAACGTAAACGTAATGGTTGGATTTGCACCCTGTCCAATGCCCGATGCTGTAATCGTTCCCTGCCACGCTTGGTCAGAACCTGTAATTGTTCCAATTGTTGCAGGGCCGTCACCCCATCCTGCGCTAAGAACAAAATCGGTATTTACAAGGGCGGTACCATCGGCAATAAATCTCTTAGCTGTTAGTCGCCCAGAAGCATCGCGGGCAGCAATTGTTGTGGCCGTTCCTGCCGTGGCGGAATCTTTATCATCCAGCAAATCCGCGTTAAGGTTCGTTACCTTGGTAGTACTCGCTACAACCAGTGGAGAAGAACCCGTTGCTAACGTGCTCGTAATTTGACCAGTGGCACTGAGCGTTGTAAACGCACCAGAACCCGGCGTTCCTCCGCCGATAGCTCCCGGCGCTGCGAACGTCGCGCCACTAAGAGACGAAGCATTCAAATTGGCAACGTTGGTGGTACTGGCGATAGAAAACGGTGCTGTGCCCGTCGCCAGTGTAGAAGTAATTTGACCTGTAGCACTGAGCGTTGTGAACGCGCCGGAATTTGGTGTACCGGAACCAATTGTACCCGGAGCAATCCACGTAGCCCCGACCAATTGAGAAGCATTTAGATTTGTAACCTGTGTAGTACTAGCAACTACCAGCGGTGCGGTACCTGTAGCAATGGTTGAAATTAATTGCGTGCCAGATATCGTGTTCGTGGAAACAAACGGATTAGCAGTTACTGTCTGTGCGCAGTTTGCACCACAAAGGGACAAAGACTCTACGCTACCGGGAAAAGAATGGGCGAACAGCGTTACGTCAGCAGCATTGCCCTTCACACGGAAATCAGCGAGGTTTACTGTAGCAATAGTACCAGCAGCGGCGGTGTTGACCACAGAGCCAATAAAAAGATTAGGTGTACCACCAGCAGTTGCCTGAATACGGGCATTTCCGCGAACCCACATCAAACCGGAAGAAACCACGCCCCACAGTGGCGTAGTATCATCATGGGAAAACAGGTGAAGACCATTAAGATTGTCTACCACGCCAAATTGATTAACACTGTCTCGTAGACTAACGCGAACATTCCTGCGCCAGTCATTATTTCCACGGAAGGCGTTAAATACCAGTCTATCAGGGATTTCAAACCACTGCCCACCGTTTGCTGCGAGACTCGAACCACTACCACCACCTACGAAAACAGAATTATTGGGGGCATTAAGAACAAGATTCCCTGCTGGCAAGGTTAACGGGTTGCCCGCTGAAAATGTGCTAGCTGGATTCAGTCCAGAATTAAGAAATAGTTGAATATTGTTCGCATCAATTGCACCTGTAGAGCCAGTGGGTAGACTGGCAGCGCCGACAAGATTGATAGAAGTCGCATTGGCAGCAGAATCCACCATCAATCCGACGCGGGCATTGCTGCTGCTACCCGCTACACCGGTATTGATAAGAGTGAGACTGGTACCAGCGGCATTCCCGCTTCCTGTAGTTGAACCCAGACGTACAGTATGGTCTGTACCTGCGCGGATAGTAGCGTCCGCGTGAACTACGTTGTTGATTACCGCATTCGTGTTCCAGAAGTCCCAGATACGACCAGAACCAAGTTCATTACGAAGGTCTTTGAACCCAACTGGGCCAACGCCATTGCAGAAGCCGCCCGTACCACAATCAGAGTGCGTTCCAGCATCGGGGTCAATCCAGCCGGGCACATTGCGGAACGCGCCTTCACCGGAAAGGTTCCAACGCCCGCGCTCAAAATAATGTTCGCCACCAGCGGCGTTTCGATACTCAACACAATACACACCGCAGGTCATGGATACGTCGGTGAAATAAATATCGTAGATAATACCCACGCCGACATACGCTGTGAAATCCAAGGCTGGGGTAAAGCTTGCCGAAGCTGTTACGTTAGTCTGAATCCCAGCAACACTTTTATACTGACTGCCTGCGGCAGCGCGGGTGAATACAGTGCCATCTTGTGCAATGGTATATCCTGAACCAGCAATCCAATGTGGCGGGGTATCAGCCCAAGCGGTACCTGCGGCGGGAATAAACCCATCCTGCATCACCGAATAAATTAGGTCGTTGGCATTGGTGGTCGTAAATAAGTTAGATGTCGCTGTTGAGCCAGTTTGTGTTCCAGTGGCAGTTACGTCTAAGGCAGCGGCAGCTACTATCCCGGAAAATTGGTCACAGTTCAGGGTCACAAAAGGTGTAGCTGCACTGAATGTAACCGTTACTTGATTTGCAGCGTTTCCAATTACATTTTCGGCGTAGACAGTCTGAATCCGCAATCCGGAATCATAAGAAAACACAGTTCCTAACTGAAAGGTGTCTCCAGCAGTGTCCGTAACACCTGTAATGGTCTGCGCCCCATTGCCTCCCCATGTTACTCCGCAGACAAGAAGATTTCCTGCTGTGACGTTCTGAGCAGCAGTAACGGCTGTGGAAGCACCCGGACTTCCAGATACTGCTCCGGCATTAGAACTGTTTACAAGTGCCACAGCCCCAGAACGCTTAAAAGCAGAAACTTGGATGCCGACTACTGCGGGAGATGGAACGCGCAAGTACGACTTTTCAATCTTCATCGGAGCCAGCGTTCCAGATTGAAAACTCAGAGGCCCAAGCACCATAAGTGCATTGGAACTTTGTCCTTGAACTCCACAGTTTTCAATTGTAGCATCTCCGCCAAACACCATTACTGTTGCTAATTTATCACTGTTCCAAGTAGATGCACCAATGATACGGCTTTGCCTATCTACGTTGGTATTTGGCCCACCACTACACAAAATGTGGTCGCTCTTTATCTCAATAAGTGGTGTGGTCAAAAGAAATTGCCCCGTGGGATTAACCGTGCCATCAATAGCGGGCACGAATAGCGTTCCAAATGGAACTGCTGAAGCTGTAGCAGTTGGGGCACGACGAGTTTTATTAAGTGCTACTTGCAACGGGTCAATGACGGCTGTGTTAGTGATAGGAACCTGTGTTCCACTGAACGCCAGAGATTGAAATAACTTTTGTACACCTGCTCCCATTTTTATGTAATGCGTGGTGGAATCCAACATGAAATCAGAAGATACAACTACAGGCGTCTGAAGATAAAAAGTAGTGTTATCATTACTAGCGTAAACGCGCTGGCCCCATGCACCTGTTTGCCAAGCCCAACCGCCATCTCCAACACTTACAATAGAACTTGTTGCTCCGCCAAGGACTACGGTAGTAGCTGGACTGGGTGTGGTTTCACCATTAGAATTCACGTAGGTTGTTTTAATATAATACGTACCTGCTGGAATTGTACCGCCTGTAGCAGAAGTATTCACAGCGGGCGCTGCGATAGGTGGTGTTACTAATCCACTAAGAGCTTCTGGAAATACGTAGGTTCCGGTAGGTAACGACCCGCCAGCACCGTACACTACAACGCCAGAAGTATTCAGCAGTGGAATTAAGTTGTTAATATTTATTGGGGAAGCACCCGTAATAGCCAGTAGTTGTTCTCCCCAGACTCGACCACCACCGGGGGCGATTACTGTTGCTTGATAAACTGTTCCGGATGGAGTTAATTCATCGTTTGCGAGAATGGTTGTAGCGGCAGGAATTTCACCGAGAGAGTTCAGTGTAATTGCATACACAGACGGAGCTACTTGACCCGTTCCACTAATCGTAGCGTCCTGACTCAGCGTTAAATAGAGCACACCATTAGCTACACCAGTATTATTCGTGTAAATCCATTTTCCTGTAATGGTCTTGCTCATTTAGTTTCCGTTACCACGGCCACGCGGGGCCAATTGCGGCGTAATTAATATTACCACCGCCCATTATAGATTCTGACGGATACATCGTGTTATTTTCTTGTTCTCTATCAGCAGACCGTACAGCATTAAATAACGCTTCTTCCCAAATTGCGTAAGCTTCTCGAAACTTTCCAGAACCAGCATGTCCATAACACATGGCGATAAATCCTTGACGGAATAAATAACCATATTCATCAGGGATAGGCGAGATTGTATTTTGGAGGGAAGTGAGGATAGGCGGTTTCTTTTGGTAGATGGGGTTAATTTGCCATACAATTCCGGCATTTGCGGGCAGCGGCAGGAGACGGAAAGCAATGCCGTTGGGGTCGGCCACTTTCCAAACTACAGTACCATCTGCTACAGTTACGCCAGCAGCGGATGAAGCAGGAGCGGAAGGAGCAACGGCACCGGAAATTCCATTTGTACTAACGTACAGGAAATTTCCGTTTGCATCAATAAACTGTTGGATTGGAGAAGCCGGGGTTTGTGCCTGACCAAGACCTGTAGGATACGACGTGAGTGCCTGCCACGTTCCGTAGATTGCAAGAGCGTTGGGCAGCCAAGAAATCTGGAAAGGACTGTTGTTTTGTCGGAAGGTTTTTGGAAGGTCTCGGACAGTTTCCATCTGATAAGTAGGGAGCGGTGTAGCTGTATTATTGATGTCCGTGCGCCAAGCGAGTTCAAGCCATGAAAGATTTGTGATACTGGTTATATAATCTTGCTGTAAGGTAGTCGTCAGAAATGGTGCAGCATTTGCTCGGTTGAATTTCCAGTTCATACCAACAGCCAGCATCTTTTGAAGCACGTCATTCCCGATTGAAAGGGCTGGCTCCTGCGTCCAACCGCCCGTTCCTAAAACTGGCGTAAGCTCGACGTATGCACGCGCACTATTTGCAATAGATTGAAGTGTTATAGTACTGCTCATTAGTTATCCACCAATTTTTGAAACATTTTCTTGATATGCTCAACAAATATTTCAAAAGGAATATCTTTTTTCAAATAATTACATATGGTGCAACAAGGTAAACAATTATCAACCAAATATCCTTTAGTATTATCTTTTCTATCAATACCATTAAATCTATAGCGGGGTCTTTTTGATTTTTTACTCCCCTGCTTTTCTCTACTAGGAGCAGAATTACAATAAAAACAATTAGCTGACGTAAGCTTTCTAAACTGTTCGTGTGTCAACGTAAATTCTAATCCCTTATTTTTTGCACTTCCGCGATACCCTTGATATAGTGCTCGAAAAGCACCTTCATCTCCGGGTAGCGCGTTGTTGGGGCTTTCTCTGCGTATGCATCCACAACTTTGTACGTTACCAGATTTTAAATCTGAACCCGGAGTTATTTTTTCGTTTCCGCAATCGCAAAGACAGCGCCAAATAATACTACCTAGTTTGCTACTAGTACCAGTTTTTTCAATAGCAACTAATCGTCCAAACCGCTGTCCCGCCAATTCTAATTTATTCCACCGACCCATTTACTGTAGCCCTCTTCCGGTTGCGCCCATCTGTGTTTTAGTTTGCTCTGCTAAGGACTGCCGACCTGTGGTTATTCTTTCTCCAAGAAATATATTCTTTTGTGATTCATCGAGACCCGCATTAGCAGCAATAACTTGTTTCACAAAAATCTGCATCGCAGATAGAAAACGTTCGTCACTAAAATATTCATATGCCTTTGCAGCAAACCCCTGATTGCAAAGGTATGACAAATAGTCAGGGATGGGTGCCCACGTATCGTTTAAAGTTGCGAAGATAGGCGCAGCTTTTTGATATGTTATTGTTACAGTATAGCTTTTATCAGGAGGGGGAAGTACGCGGAAGGTAATTGTTCCAGAATTGTTGTCCAATTTGGCGGCAATTGCACGGGGAGGATTTTTTTCAGTTTCTTCAGATAAATCTAGGGCAATTTCGAGTTCTTGTGTTTTAGCTGGAGTTCCACCATCATTCCAAGAAGCTTTTTCTAGCCAACCAAAATCGGTTAAAACTTTAGTGTAATCTTGACCGCCAGCGGCTGTAATCGGAATTGTAGTTGTCACACGATTCCAGCGCCACGCAAACGGTGGCGCAAGAATAAACTGGCGAACCCAATCGCCAATAGAAAAGGCTGGCTCGGTAGCCACACCACCAGCGCCAGCCAAAGGCATATTACGCACAAAAAGTTGTGCAACAGTTACGGAACGAGCTAGTGTATTTGTTACAGCCAAGACGGTCTCCGATTATACTGTTCAGTTTCCGAACAAAAACAGACAATTACGCGGCAGGAGCGGCTTCAGGAGCGGGGGTCGGAGCAGGTGGTATGAAAACTCTGAAGCGTTGTCCTGATTGCGACATACGGTTTCCAGACGCCTTACGCATCCAAAAACTGTAATCTTTATCGCCCGGACGCCAAACTTTTTGGCAGTTCGTGCAAATTCCAATCACGTTACCATCATCTGTTTGATGATGAATAATAGAAGTCAACATGCGAATATTTGGATATTCGCTCAAGGCATTCGAACCCTGAATGTGCTGACAATTTTCGCGGTCGCGGGCAAGGTTCTCTTCCATGTACTTACGAATATTTCGGTCTCGCTCACGGTCAGCAATCTCGTTCGCTTCTTGCTTGGGGTCTTTATAAGGTTTACGGCTTTCAATCAGTGCTTCAGCTAAAATTCTAGCTGACCGCTCACCTGCGTTTTCAACGGCGCTTGAAATAATTTGCTGCAACTGCTCTGGAGTAAGTACTATATTACCAGCGCCTGCCGGAGCGGGAACGAGTGGAACATTACCACCCAACACGCTATCGGCTCCTACTTCTTGTTCATTAGACATACGGTCTCCTCAAGGCAATCCGGCCTTAACGGTTATTTTACTGATTATTGCAATACTGCCAAACTTGTTTTCGGTAGCTTAAAGATGCTGGCCCGGAAGCTTCTCCGAACTCTTCATCTACATCTTTTGCTGAAACAATTCCGCTTTTTATTAAGCGCAAAAGAATGGTGCGCCAGCCACGTTCTTTTTCTCGAATCGGAATATCATAATCTCCAAATTCTATGGTACTATACTCGTACAGCCATCCCGTAGGTACGTACATTAAGTAGCGAAAAGTTTGATTATTCCAATCGGGTCTTTTTACTCCGCCAACTTGATAAAGAGCCAAACAGTTTTCCACTCGTCCTTCAGTAACATATAAATTCTTGGCTATCTTAAATAGCCGACCCAAAAACTGTGCGTGATACAAACGATGCCCCATACGAGAAGTTTCATTTCGATAATCGTTTGGGTCAACCCAACGCTGGCGTTTTACGCCTTCGGAATTTTCGTTCCGTTCGCGCAAACGATGGACGTGTTCCAGCGTGCTAAGTTTAGGGGCATTCTCGCACTCCCAACACATATCACGGTGTCCATCTCGATAACTGGAGTCCCGCTTGAAATGAATAAGTTCTTTGTTCAGACCACAGGTAATACAGTCTTTACTGTCGGCAAACCCACTTGGTAGTTCATTAACATTGTCCTGCATATGTATCCTTTAGCAGACAAAATTGTGGGTGTAGTACGGGAAACACCCACCAAGCAAAATATGACCTCCCGTGGTCAGGGTATAAGCGTTCCGGTCGGGCCAAGCACCCTATAGGATATGTGCAGCGTCCCCAATATCGAGCACCGGATGCCCGTTCGAATTTACAGTTGAGACAAGCTGAATTCTGACGCAGCAACTACTCCGCCAACAGCGTTGCCCCATGTCGTGGCGGCGCAGAACTGAAGGTCGGAAACAGCAGCAGCGGAAGTTTGGGTAGCAGCGGCCCACGTGGTATACACAGTGCCGGAAGTACCTGCAACGAAGAACCAGAACTGTCCATCCAACTTACCGGAACTAACGCTCCATATAAGCTGTGCTTCTACGATAAACGCACGGGCAGCAACTGTAGAGGCTTCTGGGACTGCACCTGTTGAGCAGATAGCTTCACCTGCTTTGGATGCGCCTTGATACAGCTTAAACAGTAAAGTGTTGCCAGCATCGGAAGCCGGAGTTGCCACACCACTTAAGCGAAGCAAAAATGGTCTACCTTCAAAGCTGGATGTAGAAAAGTATGGGCGAGTACGGTTTCGAAGATACGACGGAGTGCCGATATGTGCAGCGTTTTCGTCCACGCCAAACGGACTTTGTGAACCGATAACGGACGTTTGGAGAGGAATGTTCAGAACTGCAATAGCAGAACTGGCATTGGTATTTACGTGAATTTCTGTTTCAGTAACAGAGGCCAGTGTTTGACTTTTCAGTTGTCCACGGCCTGTTCCGCCAAAATAGGCGGCAAATGTATTTTGATTCATTTTGATATCCTTAGTTTAGGTGCGAGTGCGAGTGCTTCGTTGCCTCTTACGCAGGCAGGGTCTCATCTATTGGCGGTATTTCACCAGTTAATCCTTGTAGTTCAG
>ERZ1292629.706-Hain-H43-01um-R1-706-length-36647-cov-17_pt3 | contig 17233 bp, 22 predicted proteins | sample MGYA00564399_ERZ1292629 | MGnify/ENA primary metagenome ERZ1292629 (study PRJEB36523, sample SAMEA6512636) | groundwater metagenome | collected 2019-01-08 | study: AquaDiva: Metagenomics assemblies of 32 groundwater samples
AAACAACAACCTTTAAAAAACGAAATTTCCTAATCCCGTTATGACAGAAGGATATTGTGTAAAGTGTAAGGTAAAGGGCAGACAAATGAAAAACCCTGAAATCAAGCAAACTGCAAGAGGCGGTTATATGGCACAAGGTGCATGCACTACCTGTGGAACAAAGATGAGTGCTATGATGTCCAAGGATAATGCAGAGAAAGCTATCAAACAGGGAGCAAAGAAATCTTTTTAGTTCCTAATTGTAGATTGCATGATTTTCATAAAGCCCATTCAGTGATAACTCCTAGTGGATTTTCTCAATAAAATGTTCATCAATATTATAAAGACGTATAGAACGGTCGTTGCATTCTGTGACAAAGAGCTAATTGGGAAAAAATTTGAAGAAGGAACTTTACAACTTGATTTAAAAGAAAGTTTTTATAAGGGTAGTGAAGGAAAAGAAACAACTGAAGATGAAGCAATAGACACTATGATTGCCTTTTCAGATGAAGATGCAACATTCAACATTGTTGGTAAGAAATCTATTCAAGCAGCTTTGAAAGCAGGAATTATTGGTAAAGAAAGCATCAAGAAGGTTCAAGGAATTCCTTTCGCGCTCACATTGATGTAATGTTCTATTACTAAGTTTTATAAACAAAATCCCTTTGAAATAATCATGCAGAATAAAAATCAAGTAAACGAGGAAGAAGTAGTCACAAGAGTGAAACTCCCAAGAAACAATGAAGTACTAGGAGTTATAGAACAAAGACTCGGTGGGAATAAAATGCTCGTTGCTTGCCTTGATGGAAAAGCAAGGAATTGTCGTGTTCCTGGAAGGCTTAGAAGAGCACTTTGGCTTCGTCCTGGAGACGTTGTAATAATTGAGCTGTGGGAACTTGATAAAGAGAAGGGCGATGTTATCTTCAAATACAGGCCAAATCAAATAGAATGGCTTAAAGAGAAAGGTTATCTAAAAAGAGACAAGACTGAATTCTAAAGGAAATGGAAAAACTCATAGTAGAGAAAATTGCAAGGATAACGAAAAACAGAAGAAGACTTGAAGAAAAACTTCGGGTAAAAATAGATAACAACGGAAATGAGATAACAATAACTGGAAACGCTGAAGATGTATATGTTGCCATAAAAGTTATTGAAGCCTTAGATTTCGGATTTCCTTTTTCAACTGCCTTGTTAATCTTAGAACAAGAACTTTTCTTCGAAGTGCTGAACATTAAAAGATACACAAGAAGAAAAGATCTGGAAGTTGTGAGGGGGAGAATTATTGGGAAGGATGGAAAAACTCTTCAGACTCTTACGAATCTAACAAAGTGTCACTTCGAGCTAAAAGATAACCATTTGGGAATTATCGGCGATCCAGAGTATATTAGATACGCGCAGGAAGCAGCAATCTCTCTCATCCGAGGAGCAAAGCAAGGAAATGTTTATTCTTTTTTAGAGAAACATCAGGTTGAACCTGTTTTTGATTTAGGATTGAAAGAGCCAAAAAAGAAGGGTAAGAAAAACCTTTAAATATCATTCTCATCTCAGTTTTTCGTGCCCCGGTAGCTCAGCCCGGTTAGAGCATCTGACTGTTAATCAGAGGGTCGCAAGTTCAAATCTTGCCTGGGGCGCTTCGCATCATAAAAAGAGATTATGAAAAAAAATATTAATCATTCAAAGGTTCACAAAGAAGCTCTTAAGATAAGCAGAAAAGAGTTATTAAAAAATATTTTTTGGATTTGTGCCATTTTAGTCATAATTTATCTCAGTGCAAAAGTTATAGGAACAGAAAACATTCAGGATAAAGTTGAAAACGCTGGAATTTTCGGGCCATTAATTTTTATTATACTAAAGGCTGCAACAATAGTCTTTGCGCCTTTAAGTGGCACGCCACTGTACTTGATAGCAGGAACTTTGTTTGGATTTGGAAAGGGCGTTCTTTACACTATGCTCGGAGATTTTATAGGATTCAGCATTTCCTTTTACATCAGCAGAATTTTTGGAAGGAAAGTTGCAGGTTATTTCCTCTCCGGCTCAGACATGGGATCAGTGCAAACAGTTGTATCTCACATGGGAACGACGAAAGGTTTGGTACAATCCTGCTTAGTCTTCATAGGAATGCCGGAGGTAGTTAGTTATGGAGCGGGCTTAACAAGAATTTTATACTCAAAATTTGCTTTTACCATAGTTTTAGTTGAGATTATACCCGTAACAATTCTGGTTTGGCTCGGAGAAGCAATTGTGAAGAGCACAAGCGCTTTGCTAATTGTAAACGTTCTAATATTTTTAGTGATATTCTTTGGAATTTTTTGGCTTCACAGCCAGGCGAAAAAGAATAGGAAAAAACACAAGCTTTTCTAGCGTTGTAAAAATCTCCCAACCACAATAATTCTTTTAAATTGAAATTTGTTTGATTATAGATGAGCAATAGAGGACTATCATTCTTAGCAAGCACAGCTGCAGTTTTTCTAGAATGTCATGCAGGGGGAATAGAAATGGATGAAGGTTTGAATATGGTTGGCTACCTTTCAGAAGAAATGGACTATGTCTCTAAAAATCCAAGTATCGAAAATTCAGCTATGCTGTTAAGATTTATTTGGCCAAATCAGAGAGATTGGAAAGGAAGAACTACAGAGGACATATATCTTCATGTAAATCTTCTTGCCAAAGATTTAAAGTATTTCAAAGAGCTTCCAAAAAGGAAACAACAGGAATTAAGTGGCATCTGCCTAATGTTAAGCGAGGCTGCAAGTATGCGAAGCATCTACGACTTAGGTTTATAAGTTCAAACTTGTTGCGTAAACTTTTTTAACCGAGCTTTTACTCTTTCTTTTATGAAACCAAACAAATTTGTAAGAATAGAAAATTCTAAGATACACGGTTCTGGTGGTTTTGCAAAAAGAGACATAAAGCGTGGTACAAGACTAATAGAATACATCGGAAAGAAGATAACAAAAGAAGAAGCAGACAAAATTTTAGATAAAGAGGGAGTTTTCGTATTCGAGGTTAATGAAGAGTGGGACATTGATGGAAATGTTCCTGAGAACACTGCAAGATTCATCAATCACTCATGCAGCCCAAATTGTTCTTTCGATATAAAGAATAATAGAATATGGATTAAATCAAGAAAGGCGATAAAGAAAGACGAAGAATTAACTTACAACTATGGTTTCGACTTAGAGGGTTATAAGAAGTATCCTTGTAAATGTGCATCAGAAAATTGTATTGGTTACATTCTAGACAGGAAACATTGGAAGAAAGTTAAGATTAAATTTAAAAAATCTGCTAAGCAAAAAACGCGTGTCTTAGTTGCAATGTCTGGTGGCGTTGATTCTAGTGTAGCCGCCTTCCTCATGAAAAAACAAGGTTACGAAGTTATTGGTGCATTCATGAAAAATTGGTCAGACACAAAAAACGAATTTGGAGAATGCAAGTGGAAAGATGACAGAAAAGTTGCAATGAAGATTGCATCTCAACTTGGAATTCCATTAATCACTCTAGACTTTGAAAAGCAGTACAGAAAAGATGTAATTGACGAAATGTTCAAGCTTTACAGAAAAGGAATTACTCCAAACCCCGATGTTGATTGCAATAACAAGGTTAAATTTCCTTTGCTTTGGAAAGAAGCAAAAAAACTAGGCGCTGACTTAGTTGTTACGGGACATTACGCAAGAATTAGAGAAGAAAAAAACAAAAGTAAAGTTAATGTAAAAACCGCGAGTTTAGTTAAAAATAATCTTAAGGTGCAGGGGTTGACATATTCCCTCCTGAGAGCAACTGATGAAACAAAAGATCAATCTTATTTTCTTTACAGATTAAATCAAAAAGATTTGAGCCACTCTTATTTTCCAATCGGAGAATATACAAAAAAAAATGTTCGAGCGATAGCAGAAAAGCAAGGCTTTACTAACTTTGATAGAAAATCAACAGTTGGGATATGCTTCGTAGGCAAAGTTAATCTAAAAGATTTTTTAAAAGTGAAAATAAAACCAAAGAAAGGAAAAATTCTAAATCCCGAGGGCAAAGTAATTGGCCAGCACGACGGAATTTATTATTACACTTTAGGACAAAGACTCGGCCCTCGTTTTGGATTGGAAATAAACAAAAACAATGACGATAAAAAACAGCTCAAAAGATGGTATGTCGCTTCAAAGAACTTAAAGAAAAATGAAATTGTGGCAGCGCCGGAAGGCCATCCTTTGCTTTTCAGAAAAGAAGTCATAATAAAAAACCCACATTGGATAAATGAAGCTCCAAAGAAAAATATTAAAGTTCTCGCAAGAATAAGACAAGTAGGTGAATTACTAACATCTAAGTTACACTATGACAAAGGGAAAAAACATTTCCATGTTTCGTTAAGCAAGTCTATTACAGGAATTTCAGAAGGACAAGCAATCGTTCTGTACAAAGGAACTAAAGTCCTCGGCGGCGGAGTAATTTCTTTCTAAGAAGCTACTTTCTTTTAGCAAGTTTTTCAAGAGTATTGGGGACGTCTGCACTTGCAAACATGTCCATGAATTCAGTTTCTTTGTCAACGTAAATTCTGTTAGCCTTAGAAAGGTATTCTTCTCTAAACTGACTGAAAGGCATAGTCTCATCATCAAGAGTAACTGATTCGTCCGCATTCATACTCAAGAGGATTGTAAGGTCATCAACATTTTCAAAAATAAAATTATACCTCACTACATCTTCTCTTTCCCATCTAGATTTGCGTCTTAAGGCAAATCTCATATGTGCAGATTTATTTCTAAATTCAAAGTAATCCCCCATAATTTTAAGGATTCTAATGAGTATATAAAAACTTATATATCAGAATAAACAAAAAACTTTAATGGAAACTTCAACTCTTCAAAGAGTAGAGAAATTTGTTCTGTATTCAGTTTTAGAGAAACAGATAGTCACAGAGTTAGATAGTCCTGCTCCAGGGCTTACGTCTCAAATAGCAAGTAGAACTGCAGTTTACGATTTCTTTTCATCACAAGAAAGAGCCCAAGAGTACTTAGAGAGTATAAGAACAGATTTTATGGGAAGGAATAATACCCTAAAGTTAAAAACAGTGGATCAACAAAGCTTTCTTGATGGTCATTTGGACTATAAATACGCACATACCTTTGAAGTATATCATACAGTAACTTCTAAAGAAATGCTTGCTCAAAAACTACCAGAAAATCTTGAAGAGTTATTAGCATCTCCAAGAAGACAGATTGCTATGGACATGAAGCACGACCCACATAACCACGCTCACGGTTTTTTACCTGGATACGTAAACGATTTGCTTAAAATCGTCCTGTTCTAAAATTTCTTTGCCGGTTGAATAATTTTATAAACATCTATCCCTTTCTTTTAAAATGGAATTAGATAAGGCAATAAAATCACGTTCAAGTGTAAGAAAGTTCAAATCAAAAAAACCAGACTGGAGAGATATTATTGAGAGTATTGATGTTGCAAGGTTTATTCCTAAAGCAGGAGGAAACTACACCTTGAAGTTCATCCTCATAGAAGACCAAGAGAGTATAAAAAAAATAACTGAGGCTTGTCAACAAGACTTCATCGCACAAGCAAAATATGTTGTTGTTGTCTGTTCTAATCCTTCAAGACTAATAAACGCTTATGGAAAGCAGGGAGAAAACTATTCAAGACAACAAGCTGGCGCTGGAATACAGAATTTTTTATTGAAACTTGAAGAAGTCGGTTTGTCAACATGCTGGGTGGGATATTTCGTTGAAAGTCAGATAAAGAAGACACTCTCAATTCCAGATGAAGTAAACGTTGAAGCCGTTTTTCCTATCGGATTTGAATTTGAAAAGAAAAGAACAAAAAAAGCTCCAATTGATTTAGATAGAATTCTTTATTTCAACATTTATGGAAAAGATAAGATGAAGGATTGGGATATTGATTGATTTCTAAAGAAATTTGATTTAATCGAACAAAATTTACGGGCAAATTTTTCCGTTTCTTAAGCGCTCCCGCGCGGTTGTGCACTAAGGTTTAACCTTAGTTTAACATATTAATTTTAATTCAGAAAAAATCTCAAAAAAATAAAAAAAGAAATCACCCGCCTCGCCCTTTCGGGCGAGAGGGGCATCAAAAATAAAAACTCTTTTTCGCCAGTGATTACTTCTTATCTCCAAACCTGAATTCCTAAGTCAGAAACTTCTCTAGACATAGGTTGTTTGTAGTCTTCTACCTCTCTTCCAAGAACGTAAGGGCTTTTTACACCCGTCATTATTGTAATAACTCTTACCTTTCCTTGGAATTCTTTGCTAATTCTTGCTCCAATTATCACGTTTGCTTCAGCACTCAAATTGTCAGAAACAATTCTTCCGATTTGGTCGAATTCTTCCAACTTCAAGTCTGGACCACATGTGATGTGTATCAAAGCTCCAGTAGCACCCTTATAATCCACGTCAAGTAGAGGATGAGTTAGGGCCTGCTTTACAGCTTCATTTACACGATCTTGTGTGTCTGCTTCACCAATACCGATAACAGCAACACCACCGTTCTTCATAATAGCAGAAACGTCAGCATAGTCAAGGTTGATCAAACTTGGAAGTGTAATCGTCTCAACAATTCCTTTAATCATTGTAGAAACAAGTTCATTTGCAACTGCAAATGCCTGTTCAATTGGAAGTTGTCCAGCAATATCTACAAGTCTGTTGTTATCTAAAACAATACAGGTATCAGTAACTTCTCTAAGTTCCTGTAACCCGAATTCAGCTTTGTCAATTCTTGCCTTTTCAGCTTCGAAGGGCATTGTAACAACACCAATAACAACAGCACCAGTTTCCTTTGCCATTTGAGCAATTACTGGAGCAGCACCTGTTCCTGTTCCACCACCCATTCCTGTTAGAACAAATACCATGTCTGCACCTGAAACAGCCTTCTTCAATTCAACGATTGCCTCTTTTGCAGCTTCCCTTCCAACTTGTGGTTTACCACCAGCACCCAATCCCCTTGTAAGTTCCTTACCAATAAGGATCTTATCATCAGCTTTTGTAACGCTAAGGTGTAAAGCATCAGTGTTACATCCGTAAACAGTTGCTCCATTGATTCCTTTGTTGTAAAGCCAAGTTATCATGTTACAGCCACAACCTCCAGCTCCGAAAACCTTGATGTTAGCCTTTCCAGCTTTAAGTTCGTCAAAGTTGATGCTGTGAGTTTCTGAGTTCTTTATCGCTTCTTGCGCAAAATTTAATACCATTTTTTCTTTTTTATACCTCCTTTCAACTGTATCCCGACAACGTTTGCGATGCAAACGTCATAGTTTTTCGCGTATCTTTCCTTAAACTCCCAAACTTTTTCGGAAAAGTTTAAATAGTTAACACACTTCCAACTATCACCAAAGAAATAGCACACACTCAATTAATTTACTCGATCCCCCGAAAGAATAAATTAATTTAATAAGAGAGTGAACAACTCCTTCTTTAAAAATATTTCTGTCTTTCAGAATAAATATTTTTAACATATATTTCAAAAAAATCTTGGGAAATTGTTAAAGAAAAATTTTAAATTTCAACCTACTTTAGATTACTTAGATAAGAGTTCTATTCTTTTTCCAAAATCACTGCCTTAATTTTTTCATCCGCACACAAAGAAACAAACTCTTTTGCATCATCTTCGCTTCCAACTATACTGCCCCAGTGCATTGGTATTGCGAGCGTGGGTTTTATTATTTTTGCAGCTTCCGCTGCTTCTTCTGCACTCATTGTGAACCTTCCTCCAATAGGAAGCAAAGCAACAAACTCTTTTCCTTGCTGTTTGTACCCAGTAAGCTTTTGCATTTCCGGAATAACGTCCGTGTCTCCAGCATGATAAATAACAACTCCATCCAGTTTTATGATATAGCCAACCCCTTGCTCATCTTTAGGATGAAAATGCTTGTCAATGTTGTAAGCTGGAAGCGCATAAAGCTTAACATCCCCAAACTCTAATTCCTGTCCAGGTTCTATAAGCTCTATTTTGACATGAATATCAATCTTGGCTATAGTACTTTGGCAGTCTGCCGGAGCAACAATTCTCGTTCCGTCTTTCACAATCTTTTCCATGTCAGGAAGACTGCAATGGTCGTAATGGCTGTGGGTTATAAGAATTATGTCTGCCACAGGAAGACCGTCTTTTATGTTGTAAGGATCAATGTAAATTATTTTCTTGTTCACTATCAAGAATCCAGAATGTCCAAGCCACTTCAATTCAACGCCGCTTATCTTCATGAATGGGGAAAAAATCCAAGGTTTTTAATAGTTGTGCAGGAGTTTACCTGATAAATTTCACGCTCTTTACCTTTCCTTCATTGAGTTCAATAATTGCAGCTTTTCCTTCTGCTCCATCTCCGACGTTTATTATCGAAGTCTTACCTAATTTCTTTAAGCCTTGATATTCGTGCATGTGCCCGCACAAAAAAAGTTCTGGCTGATATCTTCTTATGTATTCAGTAAAATATTCATCGCCAACGTGTTTGCCATGCATGGGACTTTTCTTATAATTTACTCTGTCAAAATACCCTCTGGGAACGTCATGGGCTAAAAAGATAACTTTCTCACCTTTGGTTTTAGAAAAGATTTTATCTAGTCTTTTTTTCCATCTAGAATTGTATTTTTTAATTTTGCTCTTCTTTTTAGGGTCAACTTTTGTCAGTTTCTTAGACATCGCGCCTCTATACCCAGAAAACCCAGCTAAAACGAAAGAGCCCAAATTTAGAGTATCTGTTTTGAGGAGTTTTATTCCAAATTTATTACATTGGTATTCAAATCCTTTAAGCCCATATTTTCTAGCTTCCTTATTGAGAATATCTGAGTTACCGTAAATAGTAATAACTCTTTTATTCGTGCTTACCATTCTTCTCATAGGAACATTTGTAGAATCAATTGTGTCTTTCAATATTTTTTTATATTTGTTTTTACCTACTATTTCCTCTAAGCGTTTTTTCTCGCCCCAATGTTTAAATTCTAAATCTCTAAGGATGTCTGTATTTGGATAATCTCCAACTGAAAGAATGATGTCGATATCGTCTCGTTTCACAGCTTTTTGTAATTTGTTTGGAAATTTTCCATGAAGGTCTCCAATTACTAATATCCTCATAGACTCACTAGAACTTTTCTGTTTAAATAACATTTCCTCTAAACCAGATTCATTATTCATAAAAAATCCATAAAAACACTACTTATAAATTTATTTAAAAATCCTTTTAGTAAAAAATAAAACAAAAAGAAATAAACCAACAATTACCAGTCAGTGTCTTCACTATCGCTGTTTAAATCATCCTCAGCGTCTTCGTCTTCAGTCTCTTCCAGTTCGTCTTCCATGTCTTTTTTATTTTTCTTCATTTGAAATCCTCTTTTTGATAAATCTTAGTGTTCTGGGGGTTTTTAAAGATTTCTACAGAAATCTTTAATTCTTATTAATCAGCTTATTTACGGACTGTATCTAGTCATTGTTCTCGGAAAAGCAATTGCGTCTTTTATTGTTTCCAAACCACAAATCCAAGATATAACACGTTCAACACCCATTCCATATCCTCCGTGGGGAACTGAACCATAACGCCTTGTGTCAAAATAAAATTCATACTTGCTTGGGTCTTCACCTTGCGCCTTTAAATTTTTTTTCAGTTTTTCAATGTCTTCTTCTCTTTGCGAACCTCCAACAAGTTCCCCATAACCTTCAGGAGCAATCATATCGAAACCGTAAACAACTTCTTTCCCTTTTGTTCTTCCTTCAACTTCTTTCATGTAAAATGCTTTAACGATTTTAGGATAATGTCTTACAAGAATTGGTGTATCGTAAAGTTCTGAAAGCCTATCTTCTTCAATTGTTCTTAAGTCCTTTCCCCAAGGGATGTTTATTTTCTTTTTTTCTTTCAAAAGTTTCAATGCATCATCATAAGTTATTCTTGGAAATTTTTTCTTAACCGTTGCTTCTAATTTTTTCCAATCTCTCCCGATTATATCCAATTCAGGTTTTCTTTCTGCTAAAACTCTAGAAACAACATCTTTAATCAATTCTTCAGCATCGTCTTGAATATAATCAAAGTCTTCCCACGCAGCTTCCATCTCAGCCATCCACAATTCAGATAAGTGCCTCGATGTCTTAGAAGTTTCTGCTCTGAAAGCTGGTTGAATTGTAAATATTTTTTCTAAAGAAAAAATTGCTGGTTCTGCATGTAACTGCCATGTCTGCGTCAAAAAAACAGGCTTTCCATAATAATCAACTTTGAATAATGTACTTCCACCTTCAGCTTGCATCCCAAGCAAACTCGGACTGTGATGTTCATAGAATCCTTTTTTTCTCCAGTGTTCTCTCATTGCTGTAAGAACTGTATCTCTTACTTTCAAAATTGCAGTCATCTTTCTACTTCTTAGCCAAAGATGTCTTCTATCTCCTAAAAGTTCCTCATTCAAATCTTTGTTAATTGGAAATTGGTCACTTGTTCCAACGATATTTATTTCATCAACCTGAACCTCAAATCCAGTAGGAGCTCTCTTGTCTTCTTTGATTGTTCCAGAAACTTCAACGCTAGATTCAATTTGTAGTTTGTCTATTTCTGGCCATTGTTTCTTGAAATTTTCTTTTCGCAAAACACATTGTATAATGTTACTGCTGTCACGCAAAACCAAAAACTTAAACTCATTGCTTCCCCTTTCCCTATTAACCCATCCTCTAACAGAAACCTTTCCAGTACCTTTCTTCATAGCTTCTTCAATTGAAATAAATTTTTCTTTTGTCATTTTTGTTTAATCCCACCCCAATGGATGTATTTTCTTACCTAACGATGCACGATATGCTCTATCATAATCACTCGCTGGAACATCTATTTCTCCCTCCGTGTTAGAAGTTACAGTTATCCCCTCTAACCATCCGGTTTTTACCATTAACTCTAATCTTTCTTTTCCATATTTTAATTCTGCTTCTTTTGGTGTCATTTTGTTTCCCCGTAAATTGTTTGTACACCCATAAGTTTTATACAGTTTATAACTTACAATTTGTATATAAATCTTTCAAAAACTAACTAAAATCTTCAATTACTGGTTTCTCAACATTAAGATAATCCTTCAACTTCATTTTTATTGAGTTAGTTAGACTGCCTGCATTAAACGAAATTTCTTCATTTTCAAGTAAACTTCTGTCAACATAAGTTTTCAATCCGATAACACTTCCAAAAGGAGGGACACTTCCTGGTTGCAATCCAAAACTTTTTACTTTTTCTACATCCGCAAAACTAGTATTTTTAGACTTCAAGACTTTTTTCAATTTTTTAGAATCAATTCTTTTCTCTGCAGAAAGAACTGCCAACACAAAATCACTATCTGTTTTAACAATCATCGCCTTAGCACCTTGCTTTAAACTATCTCCTCTAACAGAAGCAGCTTGTTCAGAAGTGTAAACTGGTTCGTGATGTTTAGCAGAATACTTTATCTTTTTCTCATCAAGAATCTTTTTTATTTTTTCAAAAACTTCCATTTCTTTAAGGAGTAAGTCTCGTTCTATCTCTTGGGAACAAAGTAACTTCTCTTATGTTTTCAATTCCAAGAATTTTCATTGTTATTCTCTCTAATCCAACAGCCCACCCTGCGTGAGGAGGAGCTCCATATCTGAAGCTGTCCGTGTATGATTTGAAATCTTTTGGATTTAATCCTTTAACTTTTAATCTCTCAATAAGCAATTCAGGAAGATGAACTCTTTGCCCCCCAGAAGCAATTTCCATTCCTTTGTAAATAGCATCAAAACCACAGCTCAAATCTTTTCCCTTAGGCATAATGTAAAAAGGTTTTCCTTTCAAAGGCCAGTCGTGAACAAAAACAATTGTATCTGGAAATAACTCCTCAAGTTTTCTTTCTCCATCAGGTGTTAGGTCTGTCTCTTCAGTGTGTGTTCCTGCTTTCTTGATAAGTTTATTTGCCTCTTCAAAAGTTAGATATTTTGTCTTCGGAACTTTTAGTTTAACGTTTAAGAGTTCCAATTCTTTTGAATTTTCTTCTAAAACTTTTTTAACAACATACTGAACACTTCTTCCAAGAACGTCCATTACTCCAAATTCATCAGAAAAAGCCATCTCAAAGTCTATCTGTCTTGATTCATTCAAGTGTCTGATAGTGTTGTGTTTTTCTGCTCTCCAAACTGTAAATAGAGTATACACTTTTTCAAAAGAACATGCAAGCATTTGTTTGTATAACTGGCAACTTTGAGACAGATAAGCGTCTTTTTCAAAATATTTTAGCCTATACAGTTCTGTTCCACCTTCAGAACTCGACCCAATTATAGAAGGAAAAATCGCTTCGAGAGCCTTCTCTTTTTCCATGAACTCTCTAAAAGCCTTCATAATTGTTGATTCTACTTTGAATATCGCCCAAATCTTTGGTTTTCTTATATCCAAAAATCTGTAATCCAGCCTAGTAGAAAATTCTGTCGTAACTCCCTTTTCATTAACGGGAATAGGTAACTGTTCTGCTTTTGCAATCAAACTCATTTTGAGAACGTCAACTTCAATATCTTTTCTTGCATTTTGTTCTTTGATACTTGCATCTTTTACTTTGCCAACAATTTCGATAACAGATTCCATAGTCAATCCGGAAATCTGTTTAACGATACTTGGATCTTTTGATATACATTGAACATAACCACTATTGTCCCTCAGAACAATAAATGCCATTTTAGACAAAACACGATAATCAAAAACCCATCCTTTAAGCAAAACTTCCTTTCCTGATTTTAAATCCGAAATATAAGTTCTTTCCATGAATAGCACTAGAAAAACAGATTTATTAAATTATTGATTTTTGTCCGCAATAAGAACAGCAGCAGCAATTACAGTCGTCCATACTCCGTCTTTTCCTTCGGCAGATTGAGTTACATTCCTAGTCCTAAGGATTTTGTTCGACATCTTGTATATTTGTTCCCTTTCGTCCCAAGCAGTATTCGAATCAAATTCAATCCCTAATGTTGTTGCTAACATGCTTGCAGCTAAATCCTCTGCATAATCCCCCGCAACTTTCTCCGTTTCACCATAGCCATGATGCTCCGACAAATAACCATATTGCCCTTCTTCTTTTGGAATTGCACAGCCTATAGAAGAGACAATTAATCTGTTATGTTCATTTGTTTCGGTTCTTGCCATAACACAGTAAACAATTTCTCCAGGGCCGAGATATTTCAATCCTTCTTCTTTCGGAACTATTCTAGAACTTGGAGGAAATATACTAGAAACATAAACAAGATTAAATTTTTCTATACCAGCATCTCGCAAAGCAGCTTCAAAACTTGCAAGTTTTTCTTTGTGTCTGCCAACTCCTTTTGTAAAAAATATTTTATTTGGAATCATTTTCAAGTTTTTTATACTTGAATCATTGAGAAAGAGTTTTTAAGATTTTCTAAGATTGGAGTTCTTAGATTATTAAGTTATTGCTTTGCCTTGTTCCAAACTTCGTTAAAGTAATCTCTTAAGTTTTTTGCGATGTTCTCTGACTTTATGAGAACACCAATGGTTTCTGGTTTCCAAGATACAAGGAGAACCATGCCACCAATGATGTCAATATTTCCTGGAAGAGGAAAGTCCACAAATCTAACATTCAAAAATTTTGATTTTTTAGCAAACCATGAGTTTTTGTATTCTTTATTCGCTAAGCCCCTCATTTTAACTTTCTTAGATATGTTCTGTAAACTATGATAAAACAAGTCAGCTTTCTCCGAATGCTCTTTCTCATGCAAGTAGAAGTAAAGTATTTCATCCTTCTTTGTTTTCTCTTTAATCATTTTTTCATAACCTGCCTTTAGTCCTTTAACTCCGAGAAAAACTTCTGCTTCTTGTTCAGTATGAGAGCCTTGAAGCTTCTCTAAACTAGGAAGAATTTTTTTCATTTCTTCTTTCTGAGATAAAATGTCTTTTTCTTTTTTTTCAAGATAGTCAAGTAAATTTTTAGGACTCGTAGCCTGGAAATACTTCGTTTTACCTTTTATCACGAAGCTTACTAATCCCTTTTCTATTAGTCGGTTCAGAATATCGTATACATTTGAGTAAGCAACTCTTGATTTCTTTACTACAGGGCCAACTGTACTGCTTCCCAGTTCACTTAATGAAAGATAGACTTTGGATTCTCCATCAGTAAGCCCAGCCTTTAACAGCTCATAATGCTCGTTGCTTGCCATGTAAAAACCATGTTTTTGGAGTATTTAATCATTACCATTATATACCCTGTACAGGGGAGATAACTAATATTAGTATAAAATTACTGGAGATTTTAACTAAACATGGAGAAAAATCAAAATGCCACCAAGTGGATTTAGTCAAAAGGCAGTAAATGGTTTGCTTGAGTTTGTAAAAGCAGCTTACCAAGACGTAAAAGTCAAACATAGTGAAACTTCTCTAACAGAGGAGGATTTCTTGAAAGACTTTGCAGAAAGGTTAAAGAGTTGTCCCCAGAACGTTTCTCAAGAAGGTATGCTCGGTTTAGCGATTTTCATGGCTGAGTGCTATAAAGACTTGTCTGCGGAGATAACTGAAGGAAAGGACAAATACGGTCGCCCAGTTATAGACGGAAAAGCTATTGATAAAGAAATAGGGCAAATAGGGAATTACCTTCTAGAGTTTACGATATAAAGAAGATTACTTTTATTTTTTACTTGCGTGCCTTTTAATTATTTCTACAGCTTCTTCCCCAGTAACTTTTCCCTTAAGCTCTTTCATAACCAAACCCATGTAAGCGTTTACTGTGAGTCCCGGTTTTGATTTGACGAGTTTCATTATTTGTTCTTCAACGGTTTCTCCGTCTTCTTTTTTAGATTCTAAGGATTTTTCGTGTTCTTCTCCCTTGACAATCTTTGTGAGAACATGTTTCAAGTCTCCTTCAGAAATTTTGCCTTTCTTTAAATTTTCAAGAACATCTGCAAGAGCATCCTTGTTCAATATTTCACCCACATCCTCCAAAGAGACTTTTTCTCTTGACGCAATTTCTTTTGGATAAATAAGCAAAACTTTTCCAACGAGTTGGGGTTTGTTAATAATCTTCAAAAGTTCTTTGAACTCTTCAATCTTGCCTTGGTTCAGTAATAAAGAGATCATCTCTTTGTTCAGCCCTTCATTTTCCAGTTCTTCTTCTAATTCTTTTTTAGTTTTTGGTAAAGTTTTTTTTGCTTCATCCATCATCTCACGAGAAATTTTCAAAAGGGGTAGGTCTGTTTCAGGATACATTCTCGCAGCACCAGGCATAGGTCTGAGAAACTCGCTTCTTCCATCAGGAAAAACTTTCCTAACTTCCGAAACACTTTTGTTTAAATGTACCAATCCTACTTGTCTTTTCATTTCCGTCTCAATTGCATTCTCGATGTTCATTATGTCTTGAAATCCTTTTAATTCAATTCTTTTCCCATTCTTAACAGAAAGATTAACATCTTGTCTTATAGTACCCAATCCACGTTTAACCTTGCAAGCTCTTAAAATTTCTCCAATATGCAGTGCAACTTCTTTTGCCTGCTTTGGCGTTGTGATGTCAGGTTCAGTTGCAATCTCAATTAAAGGAATTCCAAGTCTGTCCAATCTGTAAACTATAACTTTGCCCTCTTGATTTTTATCTCCAACAACCCTTGCACTATCCTCTTCAAGGCAGATAGAAGCAATTCCAACTCTTCCTAAACTTGTTTCAACAAATCCATCTCTGGCAATCATCACTGTTCTTTGGAAACCAGAAGTGTTGCTCCCATCAACAACAGTCTTCCTCATAATCTGAGTCAGAGGAATTATTTTAGCATTGAGAAGTGTGGAAATTTGTAAAGCAATCTTCAAAGCTTCAACGTTCATAGGATGAGGAGGTTCTTCATCTAACTCAACGAGGCATGTTGTTCCGTAGCCTTCATAGACAAATTCTTTATCCAAAGAATGTTGATATGCAGCAGCGATATCAACTTCCCCGCTTTCACCAGCAACAGCATGAAGTTTTCTTTTTATTTTGAATTCAGGTTCATCTTTTCGCAAAACAGAAGAACAGTTACAGAATAATTTATTTGTATCAAGTTGTTGATGAACTTCTAAACCGCACTTTAGTCCTGCTTTTTCATAGTCTATTTCTTCGGGCATGTAAGAAAAAAGGGAAAAGAGTTTATTAAATTAGCGAATTAACAGAATCTATCTTCTATCACAAAGTGAATTCTGTATTTAGGACAAAATTTTTCTAAATCGTGAACAAGTTCATCCCGGCCAATGTCACCCACAACTTTTAGAGATTCCCCTCTCTTGTGGCCATTCTTTTTGTTTATTAAGACATTCACTCCTTTACTTCCAGGACGTCTTCCAGCATTTCTAAGGATGCTAGCAATTGTTCCAACTGTTCTAGGGTCATGCACATTAGTTAAGTTAACATGATATATTCTTTTCACTCTAAGTTCATCTTCAAGTTGTTTTGCAGAGGAAAGAACTTCTTGAGCAACAAAGTCATAAAATTCTGTTTCACGTACGGAGGGATCAAACAAACTTCCTTTTCCTTTAACCCTATCTTGGAGAACGGTTCTCATAAGATTGATGTACTTATCTCTATTATCGGAAGGAATTATTGCGGGAGGATAGTTTCTTTGTTGAAGACAAAAGTTTTGTAGCAATCTTGCAACTCTTCCGTTTCCATCCCCATAAGGGTGTATTCTAACTAACTCAACATGAGATTGTGCAGCTCTTACAACAGGATGAGAATCTGAAGCTGACAAAAAGTCAAGCATATCTCTAACTTCATAGTGAAGAGTAGCGGGCTTTGTTCCGTAAAAGTCTCCAAAAGAAACTTCTAAATTTCTAAAGCCTCCAGAAGGATTTGCTTCAGGTTCTATAATGTTTCCTAGTTTTGATAGAGAGTACATAGACAGGCCAGATTGCGCCAAAAATTCTTGAGCCCGGCCAATTCTTTGTAAAAATAATTCTCTTTGTTTTCCCGTGAGCTTTTTTCTATCTGAAGCAAGTTCAATGTCAAGAGAGTGTTCTGCAGCTTCCTCTCTAAGAAAATGATATTTTTCCCTTGCCACACAACCAGAATATTCTGGGTGAGTGTTCACTCTAGACACGATTCCGTCAATTTCGAGTAAAGTTTTGTTTAACATTTTTAGTTATCCTTTAAGAAGATTGTAATTACATCTTCCAATTAAATCTCTGACTTGAGAAGTAATGTCTACAGAGGCTCGTTCCGGGTATTTATCCTCAGATCTTATGAAAATATCAACGGCTTCTGTCTTATCTCTTTCACAAAACAAAACATAAGACATCATTGTCTTTAGGAAATCTGCACTTTTC
>ERZ1292629.2170-Hain-H43-01um-R1-2170-length-17230-cov-20_pt1 | contig 17230 bp, 19 predicted proteins | sample MGYA00564399_ERZ1292629 | MGnify/ENA primary metagenome ERZ1292629 (study PRJEB36523, sample SAMEA6512636) | groundwater metagenome | collected 2019-01-08 | study: AquaDiva: Metagenomics assemblies of 32 groundwater samples
CAGCAATGATTTACAAAAGATTGCCGCTAGAAGAATTTATGGCTATATACCACAAAGTTCCTCGCGCAGCCGTAGATGTGGTTATTAAATCAGACGAAGGCATCTTGTTAACAAAAAGGTCAATTCCCCCTTTTAAGGGATTGTGGCACACTCCGGGCGGGACCATTCTTTTTAATGAACCGATTTCAAGCGCCATTGATAGAATTACTAAGGAAGAATTGGGAGTTAAGGTGAATGTAATTAGACACTTGGGAGTAATTGAATATTATGAAGACGATGGCAGGCATACAATAAGTAATGTGTATTTAGCTGAAATAAATGAAGGAACCCCTAAAGGAAGTAAACAGGCAAAAGAGGTTGCTTTTTTCAAAAAACTTCCCAAGAATTGTAACCCATTTCAAAAGAAGTTATTATCCCATTACCAGAAAACTACATCCGGGAGGTAAAGTATACTAAGCATTAATTTCTGGTGATGGTGTAGGTTGTGGGGTGATAGAGGAAGATGACGGGAACTTCTTCGGTAATGAATTTTTGCAGCTCGGCGTAGATAGTTTTGCGGGAAGTGGTGTCGATAGTTTTACGCCCATCTTCAAGTAATTTGTCAGCCCGGGGCCGGTTGAAATGGGTAATGTTGGTGCTTTGGGTGGAGTGCCACAGGTTATACTGATCCGGATCTAAAGGAATGGCCTGGGCGATTACAAGAATAGAAAAATCTGTAGGAACTTCGGGAATGACTTGAATCTGGGTAGGCACACCTAAAATATCCCAATCTGACTTGATGTTTTCAGCAATAGATAAATATAAAGGGAGTACGGAAATGGTAACCTTTTGAGGGACTTTTTCCACCTTGTCTAAAAGTTGTTTTGCCCGGGTAAGATCGTAGTCGTATTTTTTGACGTCACCGTTATAAGCCCACGAGGTGGGTGAAATGGGGCTTATTGCCCGATTGGTCCAACGGGACTTATCTATTGCATAAGCCAGAGCCTGTCTTAAGCTCTTGCCTGATTGGCCAGAAAAATCCGGGGATTGAGTATTGAAAAATACGCCGATATACCTATCCTTTTGGACATAGGACGACACCTCGGTAGACGGCCAATCTTCCAAATCTGACAGCTCTTGAATATCTTCTACCGCATTGGCAGTCCCGAGTTTGAAAGCCAGCCTGGCCTGTTGTTCTGAAGGATAGAAATAATATTTGATTTTAGATAGACGGGAAGACTGATCAATTGGTGAAAGTAAAATAGATTCGATAATTTGGCCGGTTTTTTTGACACGATTAACTTTATACGAACCTGCTCCCAATAACCCGGATTTAAAGACCGGCTTGGACAAAACTAACGGAAGAGGAGAAAAAGGTTCTTTAAGTTTCATTACTAAATGGCTGGAGTCTGGGTATGACACTTCTAAGTCTTTGAAATGATAAGTAATATCCTTACTTTTGATTGGGGTACCGTCTTGCCATTTAATGTTTGGAGCAAGTTCAAAAGTGTAAACTTTACCACTTTCATCAATGCTCCAGGATTTTGCCAGTCCTGCGGCCGGCATGCCGTCGGGTGTCAGGGTAGTCAGACCCAAGCTAATTTTGCTTTGAAGTGAGAGAGGCAGATCCAAAAGGCTGTAACGGCCAACCTGGGCGATGATGTAGGTATCTCTAAACTTAGGGATGACCGGCAAGAATTTGGGTGCCAAAAAAAAAGAGGCTGAACCTAAAAATGCCCCTAAAAATACCGGAAGATAATACTTCGTTAAAAAAGCTTTGAGTAACCGTGAGAAAAATCTAATTCTCATGCAAGCTGTGCGACCACTGAAAGCAGGACGAAAGCTATGGCTAATGCGACCGTGAGCTTAAAAATTAAGCCCTCAACTCCCCTTTTTGAGTGGTAGGAAATGGAACCGAAGGTTCTGCCCAGTCCCGTCCCCTTGGCCTGTAAAAGAATTAAAACAGTGAGGCAGATACCGATCACAATTTGGCTTAGTAAGAGAGCTGATTTCATGTCTGTATTATACCTTAGTTAGTCTTGGAGCAGCCAATAGAGAAAATGAAAAACCAGGGTGAGCGTAAAAGTAACCACTATGAAAGCTCCAAAAGCGGTGAAATGCATAGGAGGCAGAATTAAAAATTTAAGGTTTAACCCCGGGAAAGTGAAGGCGTGAATTTGCAAGTTGGGAACCATTAAAGTTACTACATACAGTGTGACCAAGTTGGCTACCCAGCGAAACACTCCGAGAGTAACTAAATGGATAGGAAGGAGAAGAAGATTAATAATGGGTCTGACAAACAGATTTACTAAGGCGATGGCCAATGAAGCCATGAGAAGGGTCTGGTAACCTCCTACATAAGTAATTACCCCTGATAATATCTGGGCTGCCAGGTAGATGCTGGCAAGGTTGATGGCAATTGAGCGCAGCAGGAGTCTAAGCATGTATCTTTATTATTACTGATCGGTGTTTGTGATGCAAACGGCGGGAGAAACGATGGGCTTCGTCCCGCAGACGTTGCAGAAGTTGAAGACCGGGATGGCGATTATCAAGTTTGATTTCTCGGCCGTCAGAAGTGTATATAACTTCTTCTTTTTTTGCTAAACCAATGGTGGGAATATCCCAAGCAACAATTGATAATTGGGATTTGCCTCCGTCCAGAACTATTAAATCAGGTTTCGGCCAATCATTTCGGCGTAATCGGCGAGTCAGCGCCTCAGATAGCATGACCACATCGTTTGGCCCTGGTGAGTGAATGGTGAAATGACGGTAATTTTTGGATGTAATTTCCCCATCTATAGCGACTGTCATGGCAGCTGTAGCGGAACTTCCGGAAAGATTGGCCACGTCGAAGCACTCAATACGGTGTAATGAGTTATTGGTTATTGGTTCATAGTTCATAGATAGCCGTAGGGAATCGAGGGCTTCTTGACGGAGATCTGCTTGTAAATTTGGGTTGGTAACATACTCTTCTGGTGGGGTGGGTTGGTATATTAAATTACGCAGTGCGGCAGCTGCTTCGAAATCCTGAGATTTTACGGCGGCACTCATGACTTGTTTAAATTGACCGCGCAAGAGCTGTTTTAGTTTAGAAATATTTTTGAGATAGTCTTTACGGGTAGTTTTGGGATCGTCCGGACAGGGAGAACAAAGACCTAAATGACGGTAAAAACAAGGACTTTCACTGTGATACGGAGTAACTTTACGAAACGATTTAAGAATTTGCCTGGCAATAAATCCGGTTAAGAATGGTCCAGCGATAGCGTCAGGGGAGATGTGGTTGATAACGGGTTTGGGAAATTTGTCTGGAGTGATATGAATGTAGTAAGGAGATTTGTCGTCTTTAGAAATAAGGTTGTAGTGGGGTTTAAACTTTTTAATAAGTTTGGATTCAAGAAGCAGGGCTTCAATTTCTGACCCCACCTCGATGTGCTCAAGCGAGGCTATTTGAGACACCATGAGAGCGGTCTTGGGGCCTAATTTAATAGGCGGCTGGAAATAGGAGGAAACCCTTTTTTTGAGATTTTTGGCTTTACCGACGTAAATGATGACCCCTGACGAGCCTTTGAAGATATAAACACCCGGTAACGATGGTAAATGAGATAGTGAGAGCAAGGCTAATTTGCCAAGGAAGAAATAACCGCCGAGGGATATTATAAGTCATAACTGTTTGAGTAGAGAAATCAAAGGGCTTAGTAAGGGTGTAGGTGTAGGGAACTGACAGACGGCTAAAGGGCGGAACTGTGACCGGACTTAAGTAGACGGCTTGACCGTTGGGATTTTCAAAAACCAAATTGAATTTGGCCGGGATAAAGGGAAGTATTAATAAGGGATTTTCCCAGTGTTGAGTGAGAATGGCGTTGGGGTAATCTTTGTAGGAAGAATAGCTGACTTTGATGTTTTTCCCGGTAAAAACGGGGGTATCGTCTGCCTGGCCATGAATTGCAAAGGCAAAATGATTAAAATCCAGCTTGTGAAAATAATCTACTCCTCCGGTGGTTTTGGCCCAGGTGGGATCCACACTAATCCAGACCTCGCGGCCGGTGTCCCAATATTGAGGCCAGGCGTGTAAAACGTCGGTGACCAGGCTTAGGGGTCGGAGCCTGGTATCGGTGGTATAGGCATAGCCGTTGACCTCCCTAGCAGGAATACCGGCTGCTCTGGCTAGAGTAATAAATAAATCAGTGAATTCAGTGCACAGGCCTTTTTGCAATGTTAGGGCACTTACAGCCCCCCGGCGGTTTGAACTTAAGGTGTAATCATATTCCAAAGTCGAAACTACATAATTATATATTTTCTCCGGAGTATTTAATGATTTAGTAAGTGCAGTAATTTGCGGATCGGCTGAAGGCCAAAAACGGGTGGGTTTGAGGTAGACCGAAAGGTCGGTTTTGGAGGTTTCTGGAAAGCTGGTGAGTGGTTCCGAGAGAATGTGGACCTGGCCTGAAGCCACAACGTCAAGCGATTGCTTGGATTTTAGCTTGTAGGTAGCCAACCAGTTTCCGTCAGAATCGATATCAATGGTGGTAGGGGGAGGAACCAGTGAGTCGTAAAAAACTCTTTGGTAGGCAGTATCCGGGGGCAGAGTAATTTTCGTTGTGCCGGTAAGATGATACGTCATGGTGAAGGAAAAAGTTTGAAAATTGCCAAAAGCGCCCACTAGTGGAGATTGAATAATTTGCTCTTTGCTAAATGAGTAAACATTGTCCCGTGAATTTATGGGAGGCGGCGAAAGATATGCGGGTTTGCCGAAAGAAGCGGGTACGGTGAGATCGAGTGTCAAGTCGTCGATTGATTTGGGATCGGTCAGTCTGGGCAAGGATATCTCCCACACTTGACCATTGTGTAATGCAGGCTTGCCTTGATATTTAAGAGTAAAACGGGTGACTTTGTTTTTGCCAATAGCAGGCTTGGTAATGTCGACGGTTACAAGGGTGGCGTCGGGGCCTTGGGCTTCGGTGGAAATGGGAAAGGAACCGGAAATGTTTTGCGGGTTCTCCCCTACTAATTGGATTTGGTATTGGGCGGGATAGTATTGGGTAGTTAAATTTTTGAGGGAAATATCCTGAACAATGGTAGATTTGCCTTGATCATTATATGTATAGCTGATGTGATGAGAAACAAATATTTGATTAGCAGCCAATAAACCGGTCAGTAGAAAAGCAATCATTCTATGGCGAAGCCGCCTATGGTATTATATGGGAGTGACAGTAATTCGACAATCGTATGTGATCCATTCGGCAGCCAGTAAGGTTTGGGATGCGTTGACAAATTCAGCTACGATTACAAAATGGACTGAGAGTCCTGTAAAAATGGACGCCAAAGCGGGGACAAAATTTAAATTATGGGGTGGAGATGTTTGGGGTAAAAATCTTAAGGTCCAACCCAAAAAACAACTGGTACAGGAATGGTACGACAAAAGATGGAAAAAGCCGTCTCAAGTAACTATATCCTTGTCCGAAGAACGCGGCATAACTTATTTGGACATGCTCCAGGAAAACGTACCAGATGGCGACCGGGATAAAATAAATAAAGGCTGGAAAGACTTCTACTTCGGCCCTTTAAAAAACTTCCTGGAGAAATCTACCGGTGTGTGAACGGGAAGACTTGGCAATGTGAGACGGTTTGCCAACAGCAACAATGTGACCTCCCGAGTCTCCGCCTTCAGGACCCAGATCGATAATCCAATCTGCGTTTTTAATTACATCCAGATTGTGCTCGATAATTACAACAGTATTTCCCGTTGATACCAGGCGTTTGAGAACATGCAGTAATTTTTCTAAATCGGCAAAATGCAGACCGGTGGTGGGTTCGTCCAGAATATACAACGTCCGGCCTGTGGCCCGCTTAGACAGTTCGGTGGCTAATTTAACTCGTTGAGCTTCTCCGCCGGAAAGGGTGGGGGCGGGTTGACCCAAATGAATATAGTTTAGGCCTACGTCTTTGAGAGTTTGTAATTTGTCGCAGGCTTGGGGAATGGCAGTAAAAAACTTCAACCCTTCTTCTACAGTCATATCCAGAACGCCGGCGATATTTTTGCCTTTGTAATGAACTTCCAGAGTTTCAGAGTTGTAACGCTTGCCGCCACAGACTTCACAATTTACATATACATCAGGCAGAAATTGCATTTCGATTTTAATTTGCCCATCGCCTTCACAAGCTTCACATCTACCTCCCTTAACGTTAAACGAGAAACGTCCCGGCTGATATCCTCTGACTCTGGCCTCTGGAGTAAGGGCAAAAATATCTCTAATAGCTGTAAAAAGACCTGTGTAGGTAGCAGGATTGGATCTGGGGGTGCGGCCAATGGGAGATTGGTCCACCATGATGACCCGGTTGATGTTTTCAAACCCCTCGAGACTGGTGTGTTTGCCTGGTTTTTCTTTGTGATCCGGAATAATTTTTTGTGCAAGAGCATGATACAAAATGTCGGTGACCAAAGTGGATTTACCTGATCCGGAAACTCCTGTGACTACGATAAACTTACCTAAAGGAAACTCAACACTGATATTTTTGAGATTGTGTTCGTTCGCTCCGCGAATCACCAATACCTCACCTCTTGCGTTCTCCTCTCCTACATTAGGAGAGGAGATTGTTTTCTTTCCGGATAAATATTGGCCGGTAAGTGAGTTGGGATCAGATTTAATGTGAGCGGGTGTTCCTTGGGAGATAATCTTGCCTCCGTGTTCTCCTGCACCGGGACCAAAATCCACAATCCAATCTGCCTGATTCATCATATCTGCGTCGTGTTCGACGACGATGACCGAATTACCTAAATCACGCAGGTGTTTAAGAGTATCTATAAGACGCTGGTTATCTCTTTGATGCAAACCAATACTGGGTTCATCAAGCACATACAAGACACCTGACAACCCGGAGCCGATTTGAGAAGCCAGACGGATCCGTTGGGCTTCACCTCCGGCTAAAGTATTGGCTCCGCGGTCTAAAGTAAGGTATTCCAGACCTACGGATACCAAAAAACCAAGCCGGGCTTTAATTTCTTTGACAATGGGTTGAGAAACTTGAGTTTCGGGAATTGTTTTAATAAACACGAGGGCCTCGGTAATGGATCTGTGGGTGACATCAACAATGGATTTACCGTCAATGGTAATTCCTAATGATTCAGGCTTAAGCCGTTTGCCCAAACAGGCAGGACAAATCTCTTTTCTCATGTAACGTTCGATTTCGGCTCTAATAAAATCGGATTGAGTTTCTTTGTAGCGGCGCTGCAAATTGGGAATAATACCCTCAAAAACGGCATTGCCAAATAATAGTTCCTGCTTTTGGGATTTAGAATATTCTGATAGCAAAATGCGCATGGGGAAACCCAATGATGCGACTTTTTTGGCAAACCAGGAGTCGTATAAAAAGGTTCTAGCATAGGGCAAAATACCCCCTTCGGAAATGGTAAGTTTGGGATTTAGCACCAAATCCGCATCGATTTTTTGCTGAATGCCCAACCCCGTACAGGTAGGACAAGCCCCATGGGGAGAGTTGAAAGAAAAAATCCGGGGTTCGATCTCCGGCAGGGAAATATTGTCTACGGGACAGGCAAAGCGCTCGGAAAAAAGATGATCTTCCATAACTTTGGGCTTATCGGGGAAATCAAAAGTTTTGTCTTTGACTACTGCTGCAATACAAATGCCCTCGGAAAGTTTGAGAGCGTGCTCCACTGAATCAAACAGCCGGGTGCGGTCCAGTGATTTTTTGTCAAAAATAAGTTTGTCGATCACTACATCAATGTCATGTTTGTTGTTTTTGAGAATTAAAATATCTTCTGATAAACCAATGATCTTGCCGTCGATGCGGACTTTGGTGAAGCCTTTTTGGCGCAGGGAGGAAAAAAGTTCGGTATACTCCCCTTTCCGGCCCCGGATTACGGGAGAAAGGATTAAAATCCTGGTTAGTTTGTTCATGGTTAGTTGGTTCATGGCCATTTGGATTACTTGATCGACAATTTGCTGGGATGATAACCTGGCAATCTCCCGGCCGCACTTGGGACAATGCGGATGGCCCACCCGGGCAAACAAGAGCCTTAGATAATCATATATTTCAGTGACTGTCCCCACAGTGGACCTGGGGTTATGAGAGGTAGATTTTTGATCAATGGATATGGCTGGTGACAGCCCTTCGATTTGATCTACGTCAGGCTTGTCCATAATGCCTAAAAACTGTCTGGCGTACGAAGAAAGGGATTCTACGTAGCGGCGCTGGCCTTCGGCATAAATGGTATCGAAAGCCAAAGATGATTTCCCCGATCCGGAAAGACCGGTAAAAACAACTAATTTGTTCTTGGGGATTTCTAAATCAACGTTTTTAAGATTATGCTCCCGAGCACCTTTGATGATTATTTTGTCGTGGCCCATGACAGAATATTGTACAGGCGTTTCGGGTTTTGTTCAATAGGTATATAATACGAATTTATGAAAAGCTGTCGTATGCTTTATATGGGGTACAGAGATACTTGTTCTAAATTGGGTGAGGGATATTGTTGTCTAATGGCAAATGAAGCTCAGTTTGGCGGAAAAGTTGAAATGTTACCAGTTGCCCTCTCTCGATTAAGTGACGACGAATTAAAGTGGTTAAGGGTGAATCATGTTCCTGATAGTGTGGGTGCCTCTCCAATTCAAGAATGTGTAATCAGCAGTAAAATTTACAATACTGCCACTGACATTTTGAAATTAAGAGGAAAACTAGCTTAGTTTTTGAATTTGTTTCGGGTTTTGTTTAATAGGCTTGACACTAGCTTAATTTAACACTATTATCCGTAGTCAATGATCGCCAACAGGTTTGAAGCTTGGGAATCTGCATTGAGACCTAGTTCTACTGATTTTGTGTGTAAAGTTGTGGGAAAAAATGACAGACGTGGAATAGCGGCTATTTTAAGAGTTGATAAGGGTTGGATAAACTCTGGAAGATTGCTGATTCCAATGGCAGTGAGTCCCTCATCGTTGGATTATGAATTGGAGCTTTCTAATAGAAAAGAACTTGGCGTACTTTTCAATGGCCATCCTGAAGATAAAATTTATAGCGCTCTAGGATTAGACTACAAAACTGATCGTGGTAGATGCCAACCTATAGCAGAGAGTGGTTGGTCTAATTATTACAGAGCATATTTAGCCTTATTGCTTCACGATAGAAGTGCTGAAAACAGGCGAGATTACATGACAGGAGATGAACTATTAAAAAGTGCAGAAATGCTTGCTGTCGCGTTTAAATCAGCTTTTAACTTGAAGAAACTAACTCCTGTCAGTCTTTGATTTTTTAGTTGTGTGGTATTATTTGACGGATGCGTGAATTGCCAACAAAGCTTTATGTCCGTTGCTTGGGATGTTGGGTCGAGCAGCTTGCTGGCGATATAAATCAAGCTAACGCTCTGGCCGAGGCTCACGAGGACGCTACCGGACACGTAAGATGGACAAGTAAGGGAATTGTCCGTGGACCCGTAACAGTTGAACCAAAAAACGATGTTGGACCTAAACTTTCTGAAGGTAAATTGGCTGTTTAATTATATTGACTTAATCTGTTTATCAGGATAATATCGCCACATGAGTAAATCTGGAGTTTGGGGTCCCAAAGGAAAATATGGATTGAACTCGGCCGTAGTTTGTCTTGTTTGTCATGGGGTTATGGAAATTTCTCTTAAGGGAGTTGGAGATGTTAGAGCTTTATTCAATGAAGCTGAGGCAAGGCATATTCATTTAGCTGGTCATTCCCCAGAAGCAGGAGTTTTCGTAATGACTGGAGACATTGAGAGCCAAGTCTCAAGAGCTAGAGGTTTGTACGGAGTTTCTATTTTGCCTTTGGCTGGTTTAGAGGCTTTTAAGTAGTGTCTATAATTTCCCGTTATGAGTAAAGAAACATTGGCTGATATTGGGGCATTGGTTCCTTTTATAGCAATAGGTCTTGTACCTACAATATTATTTTTGGAGACTTATCCAACTCCCACAATATTCCATAAGTTATTAGCAGTTGGTCTTTTTTGTGCTTCAAATATATTTGATATATGGTCTACTGATTGGGCGTTTAAGAGAGATCCTTGTGGTCATGAGGTATTTAGCGAAATTAAAGGTGTCAACAAACGGCCCAATATAGAAAATTTTTCTAATAGTCAAATTCATTGGTTCCAAATATCGCTTTTGATTGCATTATCTTGGCTTCAACCTGCATTAGGTGTGGGATGGGCTGCTGGTAAGATTGGGGTAGGAATGGCAAATGTAGGTACCAGACTTAACTTGAAGAAGTAATTTCTTTTATGCGGTGCTGATGTCATTTTAGTTGCAAATATCTAATTTGAATATATAACGCTAGTCATGGTTGATGGGTTAGATGCTACTGCCTGGTATGTGCATTGTAGTGCGTGTCATTTGCTACACCTTATTCATGATTTGGGAAAAGAAGGATCGGATGTGATAGAGGGTCACGCAAATGCAGTGCCTTCACACGCGGAAAAGGGTATGTATCTCATCCCACCTGGAAGGTGGGATGAGGCTGGGGTGGGGCTACAATTGTCAGGTCTTTTCGAGTTTTATTCAATGGGTTGACATAAAAGAATAAAATGCTACAATCGTAGTGATGAAAGCCATAGAGGTCGTGAGGATGGTACCAGGTAAAGAAATTGAAGCAGATACGAAAAGGTGGTGGTTTACTAGGGATGGAAAAGGCGGTTCGGAATATCATGAGGAGACAGGAAAGGTTAGAATTGTCCCGCAGATACCAGTTTACAGAGATCCTGTTACAGGGAAAGAGAAATTAGGTTCGATTCTTACTTAACTTAACTATTTTGAATTTCGCGGATGTGGTCGCGCAGACGAGCGGCTTCTTCGAATTCCATAGCCCGGGCGGCAGAATTCATTTGACGAGTCATCTGACGAATAAGACGGGATAGGTCCGATGGGACTAATTGAGAAACTTTGGACATATCGATATCTGGGGTTTCGATTTCTTTTTCGACGATGCGCTCTCGGATGGCTTTAGTGATAGATTTAGGAGTGACTCCGTGCTTAGCATTGTAATCCATCTGAACCTGGCGGCGGCGGGAAACTTCATCGATGGCTGCTTTCATGGAGTCTGTCATTTTGTCTGCATACATGATGACTTGGCCTTCCTTATGCCGGGCAGCCCGGCCCATGGTTTGAATCAGAGAGGTGCGGGAGCGCAGAAAACCTTCTTTATCGGCATCTAATATGGCTACTAATGAGACCTCTGGAAGGTCCAGTCCTTCCCGCAAGAGATTGATGCCTACAATAACGTCATAGGTGCCTTTACGCAGATCGTCTAAGATGTCCAGTCTTTCTAGAGTGTCCACATCTGAATGCAGATAATGGACTTTGTAACCGCGTTCGTCTAAGTAGCTAGACAAATCCTCGGCCATGCGTTTGGTCAGAGTAGTGACCAAGGCACGCTGGCCTTTGGATATAAGATGCTGGATCCTAGATTCTAGATCCTGGATTTGATTTACAGTGGGTAGAATTTCGATGGTGGGGTCGACAAGGCCAGTTGGGCGAACCAATTGTTCTACGACGTGACCTTCTGATTGGGAAACCTCCCACTCGTCAGGGGTAGCTGAAACGTAGAACGTATGACCACCAATGCGGCGCATAAACTCGTCAAATTTTAAAGGCCGGTTGTCTAGGGCTGCAGGGAGTCTGAAGCCATAATCAATGAGAGTTTGTTTTCTGGACTTATCACCATTGTACATACCCCGGATTTGAGGAACGGTCATGTGAGACTCGTCGATAATCAGTAAATAATCTTTAGGGAAATAATCCATAAGTGAGTAAGGAGGATCTCCGGGATTACGGCTGTCAAAGTAGCGGGAATAATTTTCAATGCCGTTTACAAACCCTAATTCTTGGATCATTTCCAAATCGTAGTTGACGCGTTGGTTGATTCTGTGGGCCTCGAGCATTTTGCCCTCTGATTTAAATTTTGCGATCTGAATATCCAGGTCATGGCGGATTTGCTGAAAAACTTCAGCCTGGTTGTCACGACCTGCAATATAATGCTTGGCGGGGTAGATGTTCATAGTTTTTAGTTCATAGTTCATAGTAGTTCCGGAGATGGGGTCAATTTTTTCTAATTTTGTGATTTTGGCTCCGTCGTGGGTGAGTCTGATGGCTGAATCTTCATATGCAAGACAGATGTCCACAATTTCTCCACGCACTCGATACGTACCTCTGTGGAAACTATAGTCTGATCTAGAGTACTGCAGATCATTTAAACGCATTAAGATTTGATCACGGGTGATCTTAAGGCCTACTGCCAATTCAAGGATGGTTTTTCCGTATTCGACTGGAGAACCTAAGTTGTAGATACAGGACACGGATGAGACGACGATGACGTCTTTTCTAGTTAAAAGATTGGTAGTAGCCGCCAAGCGGAGCTTGTCTATCTGATCGTTAATATTGGTTTCTTTTTCGATATAGGTATCTGACTGGGGAATATAAGCTTCCGGCTGGTAATAATCGTAGTATGAGACAAAATAAGAGACAGCGTTTTCCGGAAAATAATCTCTAAATTCCTGATATAACTGGGCAGCCAGTGTTTTGTTGTGAGAAATAATTAGAGTAGGCTTCTGGAGTGTTTGGATGACATTGGCCATGGTAAAGGTTTTTCCGGATCCTGTTACGCCTAGCAAAACTTGCTGGGCAGGTCCAGCTACTAATTTTTCTATGGCCTCGGGTTGATCACCCGTGGGTTTGTAAGGAGATTTAAGTTTAAACATATGTGCGTCGCAACTAAAGTTGCTCCTTGACATTCGGTTTTTGTTCGGCTATAAGTATAACTATGCCAATAGTATTGTACAAGAGGCAAAGACAGATTTTAGATTTTATTTCTCAATATATCCAGAGAAACGGGTATTCTCCTACTTTACAAGAAATTGCTCACGCTTTGGGAGTTTCTTCTTTGGCTACCGTTCATGAACACCTAGAAACGATGGAGAAAAAAGGGGTAATTAAGAGAAAAGAAGGATCGGTCAGAAGTATTGAAATTATGGACAAGGATCTGGCCCGGAGATCTCAAACACCGGCTTCAGTAGAACTGCCGGTATTGGGCTTTATTGCCGCGGGGGCTCCAATTGAGCCTTATACCGATCCCAGTGCCACTTTGGGAATTCCCCCGACCATGGTTTCACCCAAGAAACGGGCTTTTGTGCTGCAAGTGAAGGGTGATTCCATGATTGAGGCGGGCATTTTGGACCGGGATTTTGTAGTCATTGAGCAGACAGAAGAGGCTAAAGACGGTGAAGTGGTGGTAGCACTTCTGGATAACGGATTTGCTACACTCAAACGCTACTTCAAAGAATCCACAAGAATCAGATTGGAACCTGCTAACTCCGCCATGTCCCCCATTTTCACCACCAAAGTTCGCATTCAAGGCCGATGCGTGGGTGTAATTAGAAAGTACAGTGGTTTGCCGAATTAACGAAACTGTGATACACCCCGGTTATGGTTGATTTGGAATTAGATGTTCTTCAGATTCCTCGTTCTTGTGCGGAATGTCCTGTTTTACATTTGGGCCAATATTGTGGGCCTGCAATAAAGAGTGATCTGCGAGAGATCATTCTGTCTTTATTAGTCGATAAAAAAATTCCTGATGGATGCTTGAATGGCTTAGGTGGATTAGATCTAGGGGGTTTGAAGAGAAAGATTTTGTGAAAGTTTAAAAGGCCACGCCTTTCAAGGCTAAATTCCAATTAAGGTGAATATTTTCCACCCCTGGGGTGGAATAGATATGCTACCTCTGACTTAGCCAGTATCTAGGGTGAGATGTTTGATAAATTCTAATTCACGGGCGTAATCGGCATGATTGGAAACAAACGCTTGATATTCGGATACCGATTTAAAACGGGACATAACTGCTGACAAATCTATGAGATTCGAATTGCCCTTGAGATAATCTTGGTAGGATGACCAGGTATAGGAGGTCAATTCAGTTTCTCTGACTACTGAAGAAACATAGGGGTTTAAATGAATATACCTGGACAGATGTATTAGTTGTTCTTCAGATTCAACATGAACAGATTTAAATGGTCCCTGAAACAACGGACCGACTCGGGAATGTTTTGTATTGAAATAACGCGTATAACTATTGCTAAATTGCCCAATAAATTTTGAAATGCCATCGTCGGTAACTTGGCGAAGCAACAAATGAAAATGGTTAGGCATGAAACAGTAGCTAATAATTTGTGCTAATTTGCGGTAGTTTTGATTTAAGGAGGACATTAATTTCTCTTTTTCGTTTCGTGCTAGCGTCTTGAATCGTGACAGTTTAATAGTAGGTTTCGAAAAACGGTAATATTCGATACCGAGAAGGGCTTGTTGATAATCATGTTTTAAGAAGAAAATAGGCTGACGAGCAACTCCGCGATTAAAAATATGATAGTACTCGTTGGTTACTATGGGAGTGATTCTACTGGCCATATAATCTATATTACTAAAGGTGGCGAATCTATTCCACCCCTGGGGTGGAAGGATTCTTCTTAAGAGTTTGGAGGAAGTGGAGGAGCATGGGGAGAATGGACACCAATATAATGGCCATGATGACTAAGGAAAAGTTGTGTCTGATGACGGGAATGTTGCCAAAGAAATAACCGGTAAATGTAAACAGGGCTACCCAAACGATACCACCAAAAATGTTGTAAAAAATGAATTTACCGTAGTGCATTTTGCCCACTCCCGCTACAAAAGGAGCAAAAGTACGCACAATGGGGACAAATCTGGCCAAAAAGATAGTTTTGTTACCGTGTTTAGTAAAAAATTTTTGAGTTTTTTCGAGATATTCTTTCTTTAGGGGAATTTTGTCGCCGAAAAAATGGCCGATCCAGTAATTGGCCGTATCTCCGGCTACTGCTGCTACAGAAAGAAGTAGGAAGACTAGCCAGACATTAAGAGCGCCAAGGGCAGAAAAGGTACCGGCGGCAAAAAGCAGGCTGTCACCAGGAAGAAAAGGCATAATCACCAAACCGGTTTCTATAAAGATGATGGCAAAAAGAATAGCGTAAGTGGCTATACCGTAAGTAGAGATAATCTGACCAAGATATTTATCAATGTGTATAATAAAGTCCAACATATGGGAACATTATATGTGGTAGCTACCCCTATTGGCAACCTCAAAGACATTACTCTAAGGGCGATTGAGATATTAAGCCAAGTACCAGTTGTAGCCTGTGAAGACACCAGAAGAACGGGACAACTGTTTAAACTGTTAAATATCCCCAATCATCCCAAGTTTGTATCAGTACGGGATTGGAATGAAGCAAAGATGGTTAGTTTGTTGCTTGGTTACTTAGTTCATGGTGATGCGGCTCTGGTTTCTGATGCGGGAACGCCTTTGATTTCGGATCCGGGTTACAAGGTGGTCAGCGTGGTGCGGGCGGCGGGGTTTGTCGTGGTGCCAATACCCGGTGCGTCAGCTGTGACATCAGCTTTATCAGTTGCGGGATTACCAACGGATAAGTTTATGTTTTTGGGATTTTGGAATTCTAAATACGAAATTTTGCCAAATACTACAACTATTATTTACGAGTCCCCTGTAAGGACTCGTGAAACAATCGAAGAAATAAAGAAAAGATACCCGGATGCGGATGTAATTGTAGCCCGGGAATTAACCAAAATTTATGAGTATATAGGTCCGGATGACGGAGTATACAAAGGAGAAATTACTATCGTAGTAAATTACGCCCGGTCATCTGGGATGGGGCAGGGATTTTGAGAAGTCCAAGAATGGTAGGAGAAACGTCGGCTAGTATGCCTTGGGGGATCTGATTGGCGGTGCGGAATGCGTCGCCGACTATGATTATGGGTACGGGGTTGGAATTATGTTCGGTGTCTACTCCACCTGTAGTTCTATTAATCATTTCTTCAGCGTTGCCGTGATCTGCGGTAATTATGAGCACTCCACCTACTGCTAAAACGGCTTTTGAAAGGGAGCCTATGCACTCATCTACTGTTTCACAAGCCTTGAGAGTGGCCTTGAAATTTCCGGTGTGGCCCACCATATCTGCGTTGGCATAATTTAAAATAATCACATCGTAGGTTTGGGACTGAATTTTTTCAACTGCCGCTTGGGTTACTTCAAGTGCAGACATCTCCGGTTTTTTGTCATAAGTTGGCACTTTGGGAGAAGGAACAATGAGCCGGTCTTCTGAAGGAAAAATTTCTTCGCGTTGACCATTGAAATAGTAAGTGACGAACCTTTCCTTTTCTGATTCACAGAGCCGCAGTTGACGAAGCTGGTTGGTAGACACAACTCTTCCTAAAGGCATGTCGATAACCTGGGGCGGGAAGGCTACGTGAGTTGGCAAATGCTCTTCATATTCGGTCATAGTGACGAAATATAAATTGGTCATTTGCGGTCCCCGGGCAAAAGGCGGAGGTTTACCGGAAACATCGGTGGTGTGCTTTTGGGTATATTTGACGGCATAAGGATCAAAACCTACGTGGTTGGCGGTTTCTTCAAAGTTGGGCAGAACAAAAGCTTTAGTCAGTTGACGGGGGCGGTCAATTCTGAAGTTGTAAAAAATGGCTGCATCTGAAGACTTGATAATCCCGTCCGGAATAATAACAGTTGGTTCAATAAACTCGTCAGTTTTATTGGCTGAATACGATTGAGTAATTGCTTCGTCTATGGAGGCGGCCTTTTTGCCAACTCCTGCGGTAAGGCAAAAATACGCTTTGGCTGTCCTATCCCAGCGGAAATCCCTGTCCATAGCGAAATAACGGCCCATGACCGAGGCAATTTCACCAATCCCCTCTCTTTGTATGATTTGTTTTACTTGGCTGATGTAAGTTAAGGCGGCGGTAGGTGGAGAATCGCGGCCATCAGTAAAAATGTGTAAATACAGTTTGGGCACTTGCTGCTCTTTACATAAACGGACCAGGGCAAAAAGGTGAGAAATGTCGGAATGGACTCCCCCGCCACCGACCAAACCCATGATGTGAACGCGGGAGTTGTTGCTCTTGGCGTGAGTAATGGCGGCCATGAGCTCCGGATCTTGAAAGAAGGTCCCGTCGGCTATGGCCATGTTGATTCTGGGCAAATCCTGATACACAATCCGGCCAGCCCCGAGATTTAAATGTCCGGTTTCAGTGTTACCAGGTTCTGATTTAGGCAAGCCGACTGACTCACCGTGAGCTATGAGTTGAGTGTGAGTGTAGGCACTCCACAAAGAGGTTATGTTGGGGGTTTTGGCTGCGGCAATGGCGTTTCCCGGTCCCGGTGGAGCAATACCCCAGCCATCCAGAAT
>ERZ1292629.296-Hain-H43-01um-R1-296-length-53253-cov-13_pt4 | contig 17195 bp, 23 predicted proteins | sample MGYA00564399_ERZ1292629 | MGnify/ENA primary metagenome ERZ1292629 (study PRJEB36523, sample SAMEA6512636) | groundwater metagenome | collected 2019-01-08 | study: AquaDiva: Metagenomics assemblies of 32 groundwater samples
AATTCTGGAAAAAGCACATTTTTTAAATTGTTGTCAAGAATTGAAACTGAAATTGCTAATTATCCCTTCACAACATTAAAGCCCAAGGAAGCTGTTGTTCCTATTCTTTCAAAAGAATTAGAATATTTACATAATATTACGCAAACGAAAGAGATTGTGCCCGGTTTTTTAAAATTCTTAGATGTTCCGGGATTGATAAGAGGCGCGCATAAGGGTGAAGGTTTGGGGAACGAATTTTTAAGTTACCTAAGACAATGCGATGTTATTTTAGAAGTTGTAAGGACATTTAAAAATGATAATGTTCCTCACCCAGAAAATACCATTAACCCCGAGCGAGATATCTTAATTATTGAGGAAGAAATCATTGAATCTGAAAAAAATATTATTAAACACAATCTAATCAAACTTAACCGAGCAACTACCAAGGAGGAAAAGATAAAAAAAGAATCGCTTGAAAATATATTAAATAAAATAGAATCACTTAATTGTGCCGAAAAGTCAGGACATTCATTTTTTGACACCAGAAATAATTTTGAAAATTTTAGCGAATATTTAAAAGAATATAATTTATTGCTTACAAAAAATTGGTTTTTGATATTTAATGGGGAATCGTCTGATATAAAATTATTAAATAATATTTTTAAAAATATTTATTCATTGGATTTTAAATGGGAGCTTGATTTGGAAGAAACTATCGAGCTACAAAATGACTTCGTAATAGAGGCGCATAATTTTTTGGAGCAATTTAGAAAAGATTTAAATTTAATACAATTTTTTACGTTTACTCAGGATATAACTCAAAGTTGGTTTATTCAAAAGGGAAGTAATGTTTTTGATTGCGCGGGGTTAATACATACTGACTTTCAAAAGAAGTTTAGGAGCGCGGAAATAATAAACTTGACAGATTTGATAAATGTAGGTGATTTTAAGAAAGCAAAAGAACACGGACTTGTCAAGACAGGAGGAAAGGACACAATTATTAAAGAAAATAATATTATAAAAATTTTGGTATAGTATAATAGAGTAAATTGAGATTAAAGGTTAAAAATCAAAATGCAAAATTATTGTTGTTCCCTAATATTATTAACCAAAATTATATTGTGCCCATGTAGTTTAACGGCAGAACGAATCCTTGGTAAGGATTAAAAGGGAGTTCAACTCTCCCCTTGGGCTTATAATAAATGATTAAAAAAAACAACCTAAAAATATATAGGCTATTAAGTTCCGAAAATAATTCTTCTGCGAACTAAGAATTAATTTACTAAATTATTACTTAAAAATAGCTTTTGATAATGTACTATTCGCTCCCTTAATGAGCTAATTACACCATTGAGTATTTTATATGGAACAACTGTTTCTGCCTGTAATTCCCTTAATAAACTATCTCTCCAAATTTTTCTAAATTCAGTGTTTATATGAACGATTTTAATGCCATTTTTAATAGCGTTTTTGAAGTCTTTATCGGTCAACCCTGACCCACCATGTAAAACAAGCCCTGAGAATAACTTAAATTGTTGAGTGCGTTCATATATATCCTTAATACGCTCAAAGTCAATTTGCATTGAATTTATCGCAGGAATACCATGAATATTGCCAACAGATATTGCGAGTAAATCAACGCCGGTTTGTTGTAAAAAATTTTCAGCGTCTTCAGGTTTTGTAAAATTTTTTTCATCAAGCTCAACTGTTCCACCTATATCAGAACTTCCCGGAAGATATCCAATCTCGCCTTCAATTAGAATTTCTTTATTATCATTTTTTGTTCTACTACTCTCTTCGAAACTTTTCACTTCCTTAGTTCGCAGAATATTATTATTTAAATCATTTTGTTTTTCACTTGTCAAATCAAAAAGAACAGAATCAAACGAGTTGTCAATTGCTTCCTTTGATGATTCTACACTTTTGCAATGGTCGGCATTTATAAACACTGGTAGTCCCCTATTCTGAGCTTCACCTACCCAAAATTTTATATTTTTAGTATCTAGATATTTTCTTTCTCCTTCAGACGCGCCAAAAATTAACGGGATACGAGTTTCTTGAACAGCTTCAATCCCAGCCTTAAATTGTTCAAATGTAGCAATATTATAATGAAGTAAGGCTTGATTAGATTTCAAATTTTGTAAAGCTTGTTTTAGGGTCATTAAAAAATTATACCATTGTATGATAAAATTAAACAATTGGAAGGGTGCCAGAGCGGTCCAATGGAACGGCTTGGAAAGCCGTGACCCTTCGGGGTCTCGTGGGTTCGAATCCCACCCCTTCCGCCAAGTTTCCCGATAACTTCTTTATATTTTTGTAGTGGTTTAAGAAAAAAATTCTGGATAATTTCGCTCAAAACAAAAACACCGGATATTACCGTCTGAAAAACAATACTTTGAAATAAATTTAATAACCAATTCATTTATTTTTTTATCTATCACCGAATAAAGTTTTAAATCCAGCAGTATTCACCCAAAAATTCTGCGGGTTGTGGAGTAAATATTTTTTAATCTCTTTTCTTTGCGTTGCTAGTTTTTCTCCGCCATTCGTTTCGCTTAAAAGAATATTGGAATAGCTGCCATCTAAAAATGCGATATAAGAGATATTTTTATTCTGTTCCTTTAAACTAATAATTTCAATCAATTCGGCGATTTGTTTATCTTGTCCGCCGCCGGAAGTATTTAAATGTTTTGCCTCGCATAAAAATATTTTACCATTCACTTTAATAATCAAATCCAATTTTTTATTTTGTTTCTTGGTAGCCAATCTAATGCCTAAATTTTTACGGACATTTTTTACGCTAAAAATCTTTGAAAATTTGGCTACACATTTTCGCTTGTTTAAAAATTCTTTCCATTTTTTAACCTCTTGAAAATCATTTTTTGTAAGAATACGCAAAAGTTTTTTCTCTCCGCATCTCCCTTTTTTGCGCGATGAGTTCGTATCCAATATCGCCTGCACCCACTTTTCCAGCGCCATTTCATTCAGCGCTCTTTTGATAAAATATCTTTCAGTAATTTTTTATTATTTTTAAATTTTTCCATTTGACCAATTTTCAAAACAACTTTTACATAGGTAAAGATTGTTGTCATTTATTGGTTCTTCTATATCAAAAGTATCAAAATTTTTATCTTCATTATAATTTCCTTTTTTATCTATATTGTATTTAACCCAAACTTTTTGTAAATTAAACCTTGAATTTTTATTGCAGTAATAACATTTTATAAAATTTTCTTTATTCATATTTTTTTATGTTAATTATTCATATTTTGCTCCATTATTCTTATGAAATTAGACAGAGATGTGGCATCAACACCGGTTCTGTAATAACAATCCTTATATTTTTTCCAGCCAGTTCTTGTTCCATGTTTATTAAATTCCTCAAATTCTTTTACAGTTAATAAAACATTTCTGTTGCCATTATTATTTAATAATTTTTTAATTATATTTATTTTTTCACCATTAGCCTCATCTATTAACGAAATTATTTGTTCAGCAAATCGAGTGGTTAATGGAATTTCATTTTTTGTTGTTGATGATGTTATTTTAATGCTAATTTTGCTTCTATCTATATTTTGAGAGTTCTTATCGTCTAAATTTCCACCTAGACACTTAAGTAATATACAAGCTTTGTAAAATTCAATTTGATAAAATTCAGTAGTGTTTATTCTTTTCAGTACCTGTTTGCATATTTTTTCAATAACTAAAACTTTTGTACTTTCAAAATCAAAAATAGCTAATTTATTTTTCTTTGATTTCTCATTACTTTCGAAATATCTATGTGCATTTTTTGCTCGCTCCAAAGTTCCAATACCTATTTTACAAACATCTTTAATATTGTGCTCAAAAATATACAAAATTTGTTTTTCAGTTGTCTTGCTCATATTTTTTATTTCTTTAATTGTAAATCGATATAAAACATATTCTTCACAACTTATAATTGACTATATTGAAACCTGATACAAATCTTCAAAACTTGAATGTATTCCAGAAAAAAATATTTCTTTGGTTTTTTGGTCCGCTTTGTTTTTGTGCAAATACGGCGGATTAGTACAAACAAATTTATATTCTTGAGGAAGATTTATTGAGTCATTATAAAAAACATTGCTATTATCAACATATTTTCTATCGCAATCAAAACCAATAACTTTTTTGGCATTACTTTTCTTTGCCCACTTAATCAAATCTTGGTTTCCTGCAAAGGGGTCGGTAACTTCCTCATCTTTTATAAACTTTTCTAATCCTTGCAGAATAAGATCTGAGTTTGTTGTAAAAAATTGTCCAAATTGCTTTTTCATAGAGAGAATTTATCCTATTATCATTTTACCGGATTTTTAAGATTTGTTCAAATTCTGTCGCACGCTAATGCACGATAGGATTTCGGCGAGCGGGCTAAAAGTCAGCGTCGGGATTTTTCGTAAAATAGGTTCGGATTTTAACCAAAAGGCACCGCCAATTTTCTTTTATAAAAGAAAATTGGCAAAAAGCGAATGCTTTTTGCCCCTATATCACATAGTATTCACAACTTTGGGGACATATTAGCCTTGGCTCTCCTTCCGTTGTAAGTTCAAGTGAAAGCCCGCAACCTTCTCTGGAATAACCATTGGTACAAACACCGTCAACGCCCTCGTAAAAAACAACTCTGATTGTCTCAGGTGTCATTGGTATACAAACCTGAGTTGACCAACGCTCATACCTCGATTCAAATTCGGCATCCATTACAAAGAAGCCGACCTTAACCGTCAGATCTTTCTCGATTAAGATTTTGGGGCATTGAACTTCAACCGAGCTCATTTATGCATCTGCCTTTCTCGTGAAATTTTCTACTTATTATTTTAATCCTCCGGTATTTTTTTGTCAACCCCGTTAAAAGTTTATCACGAATTATTTTTAGTCCTTATTTTTAATCCGAATTCACCCTATCGGCTTGATTTAAATTTACCCAATAAATAGACTTAAAACTTCTAACGGGGTCAAATACCTAAAACCGGTGTTAAAACCAATGTTTTGTCTTCAAAAATCGCGAGAGTTGCTTCAAAATGAGCTGAAACCGAATTGTCTTCTGTTCTAAACGGGCATTGAGATGGATTGCACTGCAATGAAAACTGGCTACTTATTGAAGCCATTGGCTCAATTGTAAAAATCATCCCACCCTTTATTTTATTTCCTGTCCCCGGGTCGCCAAAATTCAAAACCTGTAAATTTCCGTGTAAAAATTCTCCTATATCATGCCCACATAAATCTCTTATTGGCTTAAATCCATAATCCATTATTGTGCTTTCAACCTCCCATCCAATATCGCCAAATGTATTTCCTGCCGCGGTAATCTTTATCGCATTTTCTAATGCCTTACGAGTTGCTAATATTAATTTTTTATTTTCTTTGCTTATTTTCCCTGCCCCAACTGTTATTGCGGCATCGGTAAAATAATTTTTAAATTTCACGCCTAAATCTAAAGACACAATGTCCCCATCTTTAATTATTAAATTTTCAGAAGACAACCCATGAACAACAATTTCATTTATTGAAACGCACAGAGAATACGGATAAGGTTCTTTGCAAAAATTTGGATGATAATTTTTAAATGCTGGTTTTGCCCCTGCCTCTAAAATTAATTTTTCAGCAAGTGCGTCTAATTCTGAAGCTTTCACGCCCGGTTCAATTTTTTCTTTCAAAATTTTTAAAACCGAAGTCAGAATAGTTCCACCTTCCCGCATAATTTCAACTTGTTCACTAAAAGTCATATGTATTTATTTTTCATAAAGAGCTTTACTTTGAGCGTAGGGCGGCTGTTCTATTGAAACAACTTTTATAAACGAGGATTTAGATACAAAATATGACAGCGCCAAAACAAACGCAACGAGTATTATTGTATTTATTGTTTTTGATTTATTTTCCATTTTATTTTTGGTGGAGCGTGCCGGACTCGAAGGGACAGAAGCCCCAAACTCATTTTTGTTCCATATTGTTAATTTTGTTTTATATACGCTCATTTGTATAATCTGGAGACAAGGGGGCTCGAACCCCTAACCTCCGGTATGCAAAACCGGTGCTCTTCCAGTTGAGCTATGTCCCCGTAAAAAGGAGGGCGACAAGTGTTCCCTGCCCGCCATAGCCTTCTTCCGATAATTATAATTTTTTTATAAATATTTCATAAATTTTATTATATTTTATATTTAATCGAATAAATGGCTTAGGCAGGCGGGCTTGTCCGCCATCGGCTATCGCTGAAGGCGATTGCAGGCGGGTACCAGCTGAACTAACGCCCCTGACTTATCTATATTTTACCATTTCGGCGTTCTTATCGCAACAAAAAATTCTTTCCTCCCCTTACTTCAAAATGCAGATGGCATCCAGTTGGACCGCTCACATTTCCAGTATTTCCAACAGACGCAACTAGGGTTCCCTTTTCAACATAGTCCCCCTGATTAACATATCTTTCTGAAAGATGACCATATAAAGTCATGACTCCATCGCTATGTTGAATTCGTATGTTTGTTCCGTATCCGTCATTCCAGCCATTAGATGATTCAATAACCATACCAGAATTAGCAGAATAAACTGGCTTGCCACACTCTGCTGAAACATCAACACCATTATTAGAATGAGCTCCCGGCTGATCATATCCAGAAACAGGCGATAACCAATTTCCAACAGGGGTTAACGCTTCAACAAATCTCCCAACTAATGGAATTTTGGCGATAATATTATTTTTTGACGCCACCGTAACATTCACTCCCGGTGGTAAATAAATTGTTTGACCAGCTATAATTGTATTCTTTTTATTTAATTGATTTAATGCAATAATTGTTTTTTCGGATACTTTAAATTTGTAGGCAATATGTGATAAGGTTTCATTTTTCTTAACAATATATTTCCAATTATTATTACTTGGTAAAACAACGCTATGAATAACTTCTTCATAATTTTCCCAAGTTTTATCTTTATTTAAAATAGAAAGAACGCTTAAACTATTTAAATCGCCACTTTCGTCAATCGCTATAGTAGGATTTATCGAATTTTCATAATTTATAGATGATAAAAAGTTTTCTTGAAAATCAGTTGTTGGGGTTGGAACTTTTTGTGCAAAACTAAAATCACCTCGCTTTATCAATAAAACGATTGCTATTATAAAAAATATAAATCCTATTTTTTCAAATTTACTAATTTTAATAAAACCAAAGCCGAAAAATAACGAATATTTTGTATTTTTTGGCGCTAAAAATGGTACCGAAAATGACGGAAATTTATTTTCCGTCGCTGAAAATGAATTATCATTTTCAGCATTACTTTTCGGCGCACAAAACAATTTATTTTTTTGTGCTTTATCCCTTTTAATTTAATATCATTATCCACTATGTAAAACCCGAAAAGAGGGATAACTTAATTATAATATATCATTGTGTATTGTTATACTTAAAAGTGGATACAATCCACATTAAAAAATGCAGAAAATAAGCCAGTTAATTAACGAATTAAATGAAGAACAGCAAAAAGCTATAAGTCATGATGGAATTAGCTTGGTTTTTGCGGGCGCTGGTTCTGGTAAAACAAGAACTCTCATTTATAAATTAGCGAATGTTTTGCTTAATGGATTTGACCCTGATAAAGTAGTTGCCTTAACTTTTACTAATAAAGCCGCGCAAGAAATGAGTCAGCGGGCTTTTGAATTAGTGCGAGGATTCACGCAAAACAAACGAAGCAAATTCGGAGTATTTGTTGGGACATTTCATAGTTGGGGAGCGAGATTTTTAAGAAAAGAGGTGTCGTCTACCTTAACAATTTATGATACAGAGGATTCATTAAAATTAATCAAGGGAATTTTAAAAGAAATTGACTACGATTTAGACCCAAAATTTGTAGCTGAAACAATTAGTTCAGCTAAAAACAGATTAGGCACTCCTGAGGCATTATTAGAATCTGACTTTTCCAACGCATCTCTTCACGCTGAAATTTGGAAAATTTATGAAAAAAAACTTAGAGAACAAAACGCTTTTGATTTTGATGACTTGCTTCTCTGCTCCCTTAAAATGCTTTTAGATAATCCAGAACTCAAAAAAAAATATCAGTATCATTATGTTTTAGTTGACGAATTTCAAGACACAAACTTGCCGCAATATTTACTCGTAAAAACATTAATTGAAAAAAATAAAAATCTATTTGTTGTCGGAGACGACTACCAAAGCATATACGGATTTCGCGGCACAAATTACAGAAATATTTTAGAGCTTGAAAATGATTTTCCAAAATTACAAACTTTTATTTTGGGAAGAAATTATCGCTCAACGCAAAAAATTGTTGAATCTGCAAACCATTTAATTTTAAATAATAAATTCCAAAAGCATAAAAATCTTTGGACAAAAAATAAACCGGGTGAAAATTTAGATATTCTTGAAGCTTACAACGGAGACGATGAAGCCGAAATGGTTTCAAGCATAATTGCTGACCTACTTTCACCGATAGGCAAAGCCCGAAGGGTTGAAGCGAGCGACATTGCTATTCTTTATAGAATGAATTTTTTGTCTCGAGCGTTGGAAGAAAAATTTCTTGTTAAAAAAATTCCTTATAAAATTTATGGCGGAGTTCATTTTTATCAAAGAAAAGAAATTAAAGATTTGCTGGCTTATATAAGAATATTGGATAATCCGCGAGATTTAATTTCATTAAAACGGGCAATAAATATGCCTCCAAGGGGCATTGGTTTAAAATCGCAAGAAAAGTTTTTTGCGTTAGGCGTTGATAACATAGAAAGATTGCTTGTTAATGGTGCTCAATTTAAAGGAATAGAAAATTTTATAAAAATTTATAGTCATTTGAAAAAATTGGCAAATGAATCTCCGCCTATAACTGAATTCTTAAAAAATTTAGTTGACGCAGTTAGATATCTTGAATACATAAAAGAAGATTATGACAGAATTTTAAACATCTCAGAACTTATCAGCGTTGCGAGCAAATTTGATGATATGGAATTTAAAGACGCGTTTCAAGAATTTTTAAATCTCGCGTCTTTATGGCAAGCGCATGATGAAATTGACACAAATGATAAAATTAAATTAATGTCAATTCATCTTTCAAAAGGTCTTGAATTTAAAAATGTTTTTGTTGTTGGAGTTGAAGAAGGAATTTTTCCACACCATAAAAGTATGAATGGCGATTTATTTTCTGAAAACAGCGACTTAGAAGAAGAACGCCGACTTGCATATGTTGCCATAACGAGAGCAAAAGAAAAAGTTTATTTGTCATACACAAAAAGACGAAAGCAATGGGGTAAATTTATAGATGTTATTCCATCAAGATTTATTAGCGAACTTCCAATAGAATATACAAATCGTAAAATTAACAATTTTACGGCTTAAAAGTTAATAAAATTAACATTAACTTTTAAGCTTTTTATAATTTAGGGTCATAAAAAATGTTCTACAAAAAATCATTGGGGCAACATATATTACACGGAGAAGGAATTTTGAAAAAGATTGCTGGGGCGTTGGGGGATATTGGTGATGAGATTGTTGTTGAAATTGGAGGAGGCACAGGCAATTTGACTGGTTTTTTGGTTAATAATATTTTTTTGCATACAACTTTTTCTCAGTCATCGCAGTCGGTTCGCTCCAGCGGCGAACCGCTGCTCATCTCTCACCCCGCCGACTCCTCGCTAACGCTCGGAGACCAATCTCGGCGGGGCTACGAGGCGTGCCCTCAAAAAAGTTGTATACAAAAAAATACCAAAAAACTTATGGTCTATGAATTGGATAATGATTTGGCGGAGTTGCTGAAAGGTAAGTTTCCGGATGCTGAAATTAAAAATGAAGATTTTTTGCAGGCGGATTTAGCTCAATTCAAAAATAATTATCTCTTGATTGGCAATATTCCATATTTTATTACTGGACAAATTTTGCGAAAAGTTTTTACATTAGAAAATTATCCCAAAATAGCTGTTTTTACAATTTCAAAAGAACAAGGTGAAAAATTTCTATCCGTTCGCTCCGCTCAGGGTAAAGTAAGTGGAAGTTTTTGGAGTAATTGGATTAAAGTTTGGGGAAAAGTTGAAAAAGTTTGTACAATAAAAGCCAGTTCATTCTTCCCCCCCCCGAAAATTGATTCAATAGCGATAAAAATAAATTTTTATAAAAAACCAATAATTTCAGAACCAGAAAATTTTGTAAAATTTTTAAAAATTATTTTTAACCGTCCCAAGCAAACAACTGTCAATAATTTAAAAGGCGCGTATGGGAATGAGGGTGTTAAAAAATTTATAGAGGAGTTGGGAACATTACGACCCCACCAACTAACATTTGAACAGGTTTTGAAGTTGTATGGAGCAATGACGAATAAAAGGTTAAAATAAAAAATTTAAATAGTCTTAATTGTATCTATATTGTCAATTGTTATCCAAGCTGACATTGCGCCGAAACCAGTTTTGTCTATATTGAACGGAGTAATTTTTTGTGGATTTTTAAGAAAAATTAACATGCAATAATTTTTATTTTTAAATAACTCATAAAATTCTTGAATTTTATTTTGTTCTATCCCGTCATCTTCTCCGTATTCTTTTAAAATTTTCATTACTTTTTGTGGAGTTAAATTTTCAATTTGAATAACTTTTTCAACTTCTGCTTTAATAGTTACGGGTTCCCCGGAATCTTTAAAATAAACAATTTCTCCGGATTTAATTTTATCCCAAGGCGAGTATTTTACTTTATACCAGCGAGATTCTATTTTCTTTTTTCCATTTAAAATTTTTTGTGTTAACCCCCAATTTTTTCGCATAATCGCCAAATGTTGCATTTTTAAAATTAATATGAATAAAGTAAAAAAATGTGCGCCCAGCAGGAATCGAACCTACAACCTTATCCTTAAGAGGGATCTGCTCTGCCGATTGAGCTATGGGCGCGCTTCGCTTATGCTCAGCGTAAACTTCTCACTATGCTCGGAGTGAACTTTTTCGCTCAGAGTAAATTGTTTTATTAATTTTAACTTTTTTTCTTTACGCCAACCTTTTATTTCTTTTTCTCTTTTTGCGGCTTCATTACGAGAATTAAATCTTTTATAATATTTTAACATTATAGGAACCTTATTTTTTTTGCAAGCAACTTTTTATTCTGGCATTATGCTCTGTGATTCGTCTTGTCAAATTTGAAGTTATACCAGTATAAAATGAACCGTCTCTACATTCAATTATGTAAACAAAGCAAATCATTATTTTTTAAGCTTGCCCTGAGCCGAAGCGAAGGGTGACCCCAACCGGATTTGAACCGGTGTTCTCAGCTTGAAAAGCTGATGTCCTAACCAAACTAGACGATGGGGTCTTATGCTGAGAATAAACTTTATTCAAGTTTTACACATTCATTCGCGTCTATTTCCTCAGGCACCGGCGGTTCTCGTATTCCAGCGATTCGATCCCGCCTCGTGTCTCGGCGTCACAACCCAGCCGTAATTTTGAAAAGAATTATACGGCTGGGACCAAGCTTGCGACGCCTCCGACACGTGCCTTCGGAAATAGACGCTCGTTAAATTATTACATCGTTATAAAATTTACTCTGTTGCAATTTATGGAACTATTATTGTATACATTATACGCGAATATGTTTTATAAGGGCACGCCTCGTAAGTCTTGCGAGATTGGTCTCCGAGCGTTAGCGAGGAGTCGCAAGACTGAGAGATGAGCAGCGGTGAGCCGCTGGAGCGAACCGACTGCGGTGACCGAATAAAGTATATTCGCGCATAATATGTAATTTTTTACACGCTCCCGTTCTTTTTGTCTTTTAATTTTTCTAATACTTTATCTGCCCAAACTTGAACTTTTAACGACTCTATTTTTGTTTTTCTTATAAATTTTTCAAATACATTATACATTAATTTTTCAAACTTTAACGCCTTTTCTCCTAATTTTAATCTTCTAAATTTTGCTCTAAATTTACTCTGAAAATTATTAAACCATAAATAATCATAACCCATTAACTTGACTTTTCCCCCTCTTATTTTTATAAAAACAGCGATGCCTGTAAATATCAAAAGCGCTAAAATTGGCGAAAAATAAAAAATAAACTCCTGCATATAATTTTGTATTTATTCAGAAATTGATAATCGCGTAAATCGTCTTACTTCAATTTTTTCACCAAAATTATTTGCAATTTGCGAAATCAAATCTTGAATTTTCATTTTTTCATCCTTAAAATAATACTGATTTAACAAACAAATGTCTGAATACCATTTTTGTAATTTTCCTTCAATAATTTTTTCCGCCTTCGCTGAAGCTTCGGCGGACAAGTCTTGAACTTCCCCATATATCTCTTCTTTTTTGGATTTTAAAATATCTTCGGGGATTTCTTCTGGTTTAACGAATAATGGTTTCATTGTTGCGACTTGCAACGCAATTTCATGCGCTAATTTTTTGAATTCATCGCTTTTTGCTACAAAATCAGTTTGACTTCGTAATTCAACCAATGCTCCAACCTTGCCATTAAAATGAATATATCCTTCAATAATTCCAAATCCCGCAACAGCTCCTGCTTTTTTTGTAAGCAATGCTTCCCCTTTTTTTATTAAATATTCTTTTGCTTTTTGTATATCGCCTCCACTTGATTCCAATGCTTCTTTACATAATCCAAGCGGCGCTTCAAGTTCTTGTCGTAAAGCTTTTATTTTTTCCAAAACATCTTTATCCATTTTTCTCTGAGTAATTTTACGCCGCTAAGTCGTTTTGCTCTAACGGGGTAATATTAATGTTTTCTTCTGTGTTTTCAATTGGACTCTCTGCTACTGCGTCTAGTACATTCTGAATTTCTTTTTCTTCAAGTTCTTCAATGCTTTTAGTATTTTGAGCCGCCTCTGGATTTATTTGATTGATAATATATCTCATAATCCATTTTATACTTGCAGGAGCTTTATCATTGGCAGGTATAAACATTTTAAATTTATCTGGATTATTATCAGAACCGCAAATTCCAACAACAGGAATTCCCAGTATACCCGCTTCTCTTAACATTGTTTTATGCGGTTTGTAATTCAAATTAGCGGTAAAAATAAGAGCAGGAACTTTTGTGAGATTTAATACGCCATCATAAATATTTTCCATTTTTTGAAGTTCTCGCAAAACTCTTCTCTTCTCTATCGGATTATATGAATCCAATTCTCCGTGGTCTTGTTTTGCTTTTAATTCTTCAAAAAATTTAACTCTCATTCTTATGGTTGAAAAATTTGTCAAAAATCCTCCAACCCATTTATTGACAAGATACGGTTGGTTTATTGATTTTGCAATTGCCTCCATTTCTTTAGCGGCGGCAGGCTGTATACCTACAAACAATATGGTTTTTTCTTCATCTAATAATTTTTTTAAAAATATACTTAACTCGTCAATTTTTTCTAATGTTTTTACGGCATCAAAAATCTCTACGATTTTGCTGGATTTAATAAGGAACTCCCTCAATTTGGAGTTTGTAAATCTTTTCGCGCGACCATACTGAACACCATTTTCAAACATTTCTTTTACTATTTCGTCCTTGTTTTGTGTTTCTGCGATATTTTGCATTTTTATGGTATAATTTAATTATACGATGAAAAAGATAATACACCCACAATACATCATTACTAAGGTTACATGCGCATGCGGGGCTATTTATGAAATTCCCGGAACAGCCAAGCAAATTGAAGTTGAAATATGCAAAAATTGTTCTCCATTATTCACTGGAAATGAAGAAAAAAGGGCTGTTTTAGGTCAAGTAGAAAAATTCCTTAAACGAAAAGCTAAGGCTAAACCTAAAGCTCAACTCAAAAATAGAACTAAGATTAAATCTAAAGACAAACAACAAACAAAATAATTATACCATATATTTTATTTACCCCCATACATATACATATGCATGGGGGTTTAGAAAAAAAATCACCTTAAATGTAAGCTTATTATGGATAAAAAACAAAAAATAATTTTTGAAATTAGGGCTGGGGTTGGTGGTGATGAAGCAGGATTATTTGCTGCTGATTTATGGCGAATGTATTCCCGATATTTTGAAAAGCAAGGCTGGAAGATAAAAATTTATGAAGACCAACGCGGTGAAATGGGAGGCATTAAAAACTTCTCTGCTGAAATTAGCGGCAATAATGTTTATGATTTATTAAAACAAGAAAGCGGGGTTCACAGAGTTCAAAGAGTTCCTAAAACTGAAAAATCTGGAAGAATTCACACATCAGCGGCTTCAATCGCAATTTTACAAAAAGCCGATGCTTCGCCTATTGAAATTAAACCACAAGACATATCGATTGAATTTTTTAGATCTTCGGGTCCGGGCGGACAAAATGTAAATAAAGTTGAAACAGCGGTAAGAATTATACACAAACCAACGGGTATAATTGTAGCAAGTCAAACTGAAAGAAATCAGCTCAAAAATAGAGAGATTGCTATGAGTTTATTAAAAGCAAAGTTGTGGGAAAATGAAAGAAAACAAATTGAAGGAGATGTTGCTGAATCAAGAAAATCCCAAGTTGGAACTCAAGACCGCTCTGAAAAAATCAGAACATATAATTTTCCGCAAAATAGAATCACAGACCACAAAATCAATAAAAGCTGGCATAATTTAGAAAATATTATGGACGGCAATTTCGAGCCAATAATTAAAGCGTTTCAAAAAAACGATGGGTAAAGGAGCAGTTTTAGTTATAATTTTTTATATAGTAATAGCAATATATCTCTGGTTATTCACAGACCCTTTAACTTGGAAAAGTATATTTAGTGGGGTGAAATAAATCTATTTAACTTCTTGTGTTCTTAAATTCCGCTTAAATTTTCTTTTGCGGATTTTTTTGCTCGTTCGTTTATTTTCTCTAATAGAACATCGCGCAATCCATTAGCCGCATCTTTTTCTAATCCGTCAATATGAGAAACTATTCCAGATAAAAAAGTCGCGCTTGATAAATGAACATCATAAATTCCAAAAATCCTATCCCAAATGTCTTGGTCTACGAAAATGTCTTGCACTCGCTCATATAATATAGAAATCTCACGCGGAGTAATTGGTCCTTTTTTTATAACAATATAATTTTCAGTAAGTTCATAAAAATAAGTTACAAAATACCATAATTGATAAAGCAGATTTATAAGCAACACAAATAATACAAAAATAAAATAAGAATCCAGAATAATTCCGATATCTATATTTTTCAAAAAAGTAAAAGAACCCAAATTTATTTCTGGAATTAAAATAAATGGAATCGCAACAGAAGCAAAAACAGGAATAAAAATAAGTGGCAATAAAATTACCCAAAACATTGTTTTAGCAATTGCTTTTTTAAAAATTTTTCTCAAACTCAACGGAAATCGCTTTCTTGTATTACTCAATGCTATTTTCATTTTGATGTTTTATTTTTGTGCCGCAGTTATATTTCAAAACTGGGTGCTCAGTGCCCGAAGTGGGACTCGCCCGGCATTCGCTCTTCGTCCCGCATATGCGGGACGAAGAGCGAATGCCCATTTCATTTTGGCTCCTTGCCTTTGCCCGGAGAGAGACTCGAACTCTCACAGCCTTTCGACCACAAGATTTTAAGTCTTGCGCGTATACCAATTCCGCCACCCGGGCTTATTTATTTTTTACTTTCTAACAACACCACTCTTCTTTCCAATTTTTCAAATTCATCTAAATTGGCTTTTCTTCTTAAATCGCTTTTAAGTATTGTCATCTCATATTTCATTATCTCAATATCTTTTTGTATCGCGCAAAGAATTTTTGTGTGCTCTCTTAATATTGATTCATGTCCTCTTAATATTAATTCTATGCTGTTAAACCTTATATGAAATGCGTCAAATTCTTTATCAAGTCGCGTATTTGTCATTGAATACGCTTCCAAGGTCATATCAACTTTTTCTTCTAATCTTTCTAAAATCACGCCAAAATACCTCAAGTCCTGATTGTCTTTTAACGCCTTGACAAATTTCTTATATTCGCCGTTATTATGATTGGCGTTTTTTAATTTTTTATTTACAATCTTTCTCATATAAGTATTATACCAAAGCCGAAAATTAAATGTTAAAAATGATAATTTATTTTTGACATTTAATTTTCGGCGCTAAAAGCGATAAATCGCTTTTAGCATTTAAAAAAGAGTCGCTACTCCACATAACTAGTATAAATTTCTGCGGCAAAAACCACCATAGGCAAAACTATCAAAATTCCCAAAACCCCATTTATTGCTCCGCCAATCATAATTGCTATAAGAGTAAAAACAGGATTAATCGCTAATGCTTTTTTCATAACCATTGGCACCAAAACATTATTTTCAATCTGTTGAATTATAAAAAATCCAAAAATTACCCACCAAATCATTTGCGGGGTTTCAATCAATGTAACTAAAATCGCAATACTCGCGGCAATTATTGGACCAAGAACGGGAATAATTTCTGTCATTCCAGCGATTGTTCCAATTAAAGCGGCATTCGGTACTTTTAAAATAGCCATTAAAACATAAACAGCAATTCCAATAATAATCATTAAAAACATTTCACCGACAAGCCAAAACGCAAATTTCTTTCTTCCGCTAATCCACAATTTCTGAACTTTTTCTTTATTTTGAACAGGCAAAAAGCTTATAGCATTTTTATAAAGATTTATATGTGTTGTAAAATAAAAAGATAAAACTAAAATCAAAACTGCTGAAATTATTCCACCAAGCAGATTTAAAACAAATGGTCCAACATTAGAAAAAACGCCAGAAATTGAATCTATTATTTGTGTTCCAAAAAAATCTTCTTGGATATTAAGTTGTTTTAAAATTGTTTGCGTATTTGGTAAAAATGTTGCTAACTCTTGTTTTAGTACAGGCAAAAGCCCATAAATTGTTATAACAAATATAGCTATTAAAGTTATATAAATAACTAAAACTCCGAGCAAAAAAGGAATTTTAATTTTCCCCTTTAACCAAAGAGCCCAAGTTTGTATAGCAGAACCAAAAATAAGCGCGGCGACAACTATAAAAAATATATCTTTCAAAAACCACAACAAAAGAGCTCCTATTGGCACACTCCAAAAAATGAACGATTCTTTTATTTTTTGATTCATTATAAATATTTTACCAGATTATGCTGAAAATCCCCTACATTAAATTATTTACACGGTGGATTTTCAGCGTGAAGCGTTTCACCCGCTGAAAATCCCCTACATTAAATTATTTACACGGTGGATTTTCAGCGTGAAGCGTTTCACCCGCTGAAAATCCCCTACATTAAATTA
>ERZ1292629.1881-Hain-H43-01um-R1-1881-length-19175-cov-13_pt2 | contig 17190 bp, 15 predicted proteins | sample MGYA00564399_ERZ1292629 | MGnify/ENA primary metagenome ERZ1292629 (study PRJEB36523, sample SAMEA6512636) | groundwater metagenome | collected 2019-01-08 | study: AquaDiva: Metagenomics assemblies of 32 groundwater samples
GATGAAACAACAACGCGCTCTTCTACAACAGATGGATTATCGATATAAATGCTATTTTCATAACGACGCACCACTCTAAATTGACCTTGATTTAGATTACTAAAAGGAGCGGCAATTTCAACCATATCTCCCTCTCTAATCTCTGTACTAACAATAAAGTCACCAGCAGCTACGGCAGCAGAGCCAGCGGTGACACCATCACCATTATCAACAACAAGAGTTAATCCATTATTAGACTTATCAATAACAATAAAAGTTCCATTATTACCAGCGTTTGCAAAATTTTGAATCACAACAGAATCTTCAGGCTGGACTTCACTAAAATTTCTTGCCCCACTGGTAATGGTATATTCTGTGTAATTAGTATCTGTATTAAACAACACAGACATATTCCCAGCTCCGGCACCGTTAATCTCCACAGTTTTGGAAAACACCGGACTTCCTCCAGTGACACCGTCCCATGATATGTTCACCAAAGATCCATGCTTCTCAACGTGAAATGCCCTCGTTCTATCTCTAAACATATTTCTAGGTTGGCCAAAATACCTATCGTGAGCTTCTCTATTTCCAAGCTCAATCGTAGATGTATTTGGTAATGGAGAATTTGGAGTGATTGTTACATTAGTTGTAAAACTAATTCCATTAGGTTTTTTCTGCACATGATCAGCTACAAGTTTAACAACCTGTCCAACACCAATACCTGCAGATGATGCTTTACTAATACTTGCAATCATCTTCGACGTACCAGTTAATAAACTAGACGTTCCAAGGATAAGAGCTTGGGCAAGATTTCCCTTGCCCCCTGACATCTTAACAGAACCACCAGAACCTAAAATTTGAGTTGCTAATTGTAGAATTTGATCACGCTGAACAACAGAAATTTCTCCAAGGGTAGAGAATCCAGTAACTGCTAATACGGATAAGAAGTCCGATAAATGCTCTATCGTTGTAGGAATTAATCTTAATTCTTCACCGTCATTAAAAGCGTAGGCATTTGGAGTATTGGTGTTGTAACTTGGTAAATCTAAAGTTTTCTTTAGTGTAAACTGTGCCAATGGAGTTACAGCACTAAGGGAAGATGAGGAAACCCAATTAATACCATCGAGCATATTAATAGCATCTGCACCAACGGCAAAATTATTATCTTCATGAGTGCTTAAGGAAATAACGCCCACACCTGTCAAGCCATTATCATCCACTAACTCAGACGCGATCCAATCGGTAATATTTGCATTTACATAAGTGTTGATGTCAGCCGCAGTAGTTGCACTGTTTTGATAAAGATTAATTGTGGTTGTGGTTAAAGAGGCAATGTTGTTTTCGGCAACGCCGGTTCCATTTTGTCGCCTCACCGTAAACGAAGTGGAAGTGGCAAAAGAAATTCTAAATACACCAGTATTTGCGATATCAAACTCACCATTTCCATTAATGCTCACGTAATGACCGGCAGCTAAAGTTGTCATGGCAGGATTAGTTCCTGTACCATTCCATGTATATGTAGCCTCTTCAACCCCTACAACTGGAGTATTTGGTGTAATAGTTACATCCCATTCAGTGGTTCCATCAATTGTGTGAGGAATGGGTGCTCCTGATTTCAAGTTAATTTTGATATTAATCTCCTCACCCACAAGCACTGAATGGCCAATTCCTTGACTTGCCGCAGTTGGATATGTGTATCCAACTCTATATTTTTCACCACCCACTCCCCAGATAGCAGCTCGATACAAAAGTGCATCTTCATCTACAGCCGATTGTGGATCAAGAACATTTTTTGCTTTCATCATGGCTTTGTAATTTTTAAAACTATAAGGTGTGACAAAAAATTGAGAAAACTGAGTAGTTGCTCCAGCATCTACATCATATGCTCTGAATTGTGTTGCATTGATTGGCATAGTGGTGTTTGTTATTGCCCTACGATATAAATTAATCGGAAAGGTTTTTTCCGCAGCGTTTCCATCCAAAACCATAACAATGGAGTCATCAAAATCAAAATCCAGAGGATTTAGTAAAGTATAGCGATCACTAATTCTCACCCTACGAATTGTTTTTGTGACATCAATATCTACAGTTGTTCCAGAAATACTGTCTATTTGAACTGCCTGGTCCATACCTTGTGCATCTTGAATATAAGATCCAGAGGATAAATAAGGATGTTTCATGCACATAAGTACGTTAGGATCTACTAAAGTGCTAAAATTTAGAGCAGATTCAAAATCCACTATAAATGAAGATGGAGGATCTGCAAATCTATCTTGGGCCATTGAAGAATGGATAAAAAGCGGAAATCTTGCAGCGTTTTCATCACTTCTAAAAAAACCAAAATGAGAAAAACTTGAAACTGCAGAATCGCCTAATGTAAAATTAAGATTTTTTGCAGAATCATTAAATGTAAAAATAATAAGGTGTCCATCAAGATCTTTGTTTGTAGAGGTGATTATTAATATCTCATCATTTGTTGTTGACGCCACTACACCACTTAACTGTGAGTTAAATGATTGGGCTATTGTGTTGATATTATAACTACCCGCAGCTATTTGTATTTTTTGAGGAGGAACATTGCTTCTCAAAAACGCAAGTCCTTCAAAAAATACAATGGGACCTTCTACAACAGCCCCAAGATATTCAGTAGAAGTGACTCTAATTTCAAAATAATCATTAACTAAAGACTCTGTACCACGAGCATAAACGCGACCTTCGAGTCTATTACCAGTAACAAGTTCTTGTGACCAAATAACGACGTAATCACCAACTTGAACTTCAGAAAAAGCATTTGCAAAAGAAGCCTTGAATCGAACTCTATTTCCACCTGGCTTTGTAATGTAAACTAAACTATCACTTAAAACACCATGATTAATAATTTCTGCATCTGAATTATCTACAACAACCCACATCTGAGCCACATCAGGAAGAGTAGTGGAACCACCTAAAATCTCACTGCTATTTAAGGCTGCTTGTGTAAACTCACTCCCAGCAGTTAAACTATCACCAGATGCTAAAGCATTGATAAGTTTAATTTGAGCAGTGTTTCTGGAGAGCTTAAAATCTGCCTCTGCACCCACAGAAGATAGTCCAATACTCGCTGTAAACATACCCTTGGAAACAAGAGTGGACGATGGATCAATAATTAATTGTGCTCTTGCTTTAGTTCCAAGGTTGGAGGTTAAAACAATTCTATTTCCATTAATAGAAGCTGTCACTCCAGTAATTTTTGCATTAAATACATTAACCCAAGATTGTAAAGTATTGGTTTGAGATACGGTAGAATGAGTACCCTCTGCTAAGAAATCAGAATTGTTAATTGTATATGTAATCTGAGCGGTTCCATCAACTTCTAACTTTAAGGTTTCTCCGTTAGTAATAGTGGCTGACCAATCAGACTGATTGGCAGATTCAACAATTGCAGAACGACCATTTCTGCTTAATGGTTTGTTATTTTTATAAAGTCTAAGTGTTTCTACCTCACTAGTGGTTAATCCAAGAGCTACCCCAGCATCATCTCCAGAGGTTGGATCTGTTTTCTGTAAAAATTCAGAAGTTTCTGTTTTGGCCTGTATAGCAACTCTTGTGCCATCATCCACTGTGGTTGCTGAAAATTTTAAATCAGGATTTGCATTAATAGAAGCAACGATTTCATATGCCGTTGCAAATCCATCTGCTTGGAAATCACCAGAAATAAAAACATGCTCACTTAAAATACCACCCACTAAAATAGACAGTCTATCATTAGGATTGATGTCAAACGGAGCGGATTCGGTTGATGTTAAGGTTGCCTTAGCAATAGAGGTTTGTGTACCATTAGTGGTGAGTTGAAAGTGCGACTCCCCACCTAATGCAGAATCAACAATAAATTCCAACCCAACACCTTTAGTTTTTTCCTCATATCCCTGACCATTATCAAGAAAAAGAGTGGTTTCCTCACCATCTGAAAAAATTTCATCAGAAATGACAACTGCATTTTCATCAGGAGCCTGAGCGCCCAAAATAGAGTTTTTAACAGCAATTGCAGTTCCAAGACCTCTTGAAATCCTAGCTTTTTTAATTCTATTGCGAATTTCCTGGTCTGTTTCTTCATTTCTTCCAGTGGTAAATGGGTTAGGATTTGTGACGGTAGCGCCGGTAAAAGGAGTACTGGCAAATGCACGAATTGAATTTCTAGGCACGTTTCCGTCACCACCAGGTTCTTGAGCAGCAACTGGAACATCTGTAATAGTGTCTTCACCATCGAGAATGGTAGTGTTTCTAGTAGTGTTAAAACTAATATCAGGAGCCGATCCAGAAGCTAAAGTTTTAACAACAGTGCCTGCCGGAACAACCCTAGATCCTCCCTGGGCCAACACCACACTCTCAGAAATATTATGATATTTAGTAGTTGGTGATGAAAGGTTGATATTGTAATAACCACCTATTGGTGTGATACTTGAATAGGCAACTGGTCCTTCTACATTTGTTGTGCCTCGACCAATATAAATAGAACCAGTTGGGGTGAATTCTGAGGCATCGGAAACAGAGATAACGGTCGAAGTTATATTTGGAGGAGGAGAACCGGCGTAAATTTTAGTGGTTTTTTTAGTAAAAGAAGAATCTACAATTGTAATTTTTCCAGTGGAGACACGAGCAGTAATTGGTGGAAGACCCTCTTCTTCGCGAATACGATCTAAAGCCTCACCTTCCGCTCTATCGACGGAAAAATCCCTTAAAATAGCAAAAGTGTCTCCAGATGCTCTATAAACAGCCTGAGCCATGGCCTCAAAGAAAGAAATAACAGCACCGCCAACATTAAGATCGTTTACACCAATCTTAGAGGTGAAAGAGGCCAACATGTCACCTAAAACAACCTCATAACTTCTTGGATTTGGCAATCTACTCGCCATTATATTCTCCTAACATCTATATTAAAAATTACTACCCACATAATATAATACCATAATTAAACAGGTCTTATATCAAAAGAAATAGGTAAAACACCAGTTCCATTTGCAATTCTTACACTCATATCAATAGACATAGTAGAACCATTTAGTCTAATTGATAGTCTATCGATTGACTGAAATCTACCATCGCCCTCAATCATTGCATTTAAAGATCCTATAATCTCACCATTTTCAATATCAGCAATAGAAACACCATGTTCTAATCCCACCCCATAATCAAGGTGTCTTAACAAAGTGCCCTTTTGAGTCCTAATCTTTAGTTTTAAAGCCTGAATGAGATTTGTGAGGCCACTTGCAAGTCTTAAATCACCCACAGAATTTATTGCAATGTCAAAATTATCTGTAAGTAAAAAATCTACCTTTGCAAGTTTATTAAGAGCAGTGTCTGGAACATTGGCGATCTCAAAGGTTCTATCGTCTGGGTTTGATGCAAAATCAACTGGTAAATATATTTGATTCTGACTATTAATTGTTCCTGGAAGATATCCTTTAATTCTAGCATTTGCTGATGTCTGGAAGACATCTAAATCATCAAGTCCATCCACGGTGACTAAAAAATTATTATCACCAATTTTCTCTACATTTATAATTTTTCTTGTAATTTGAGGTTGAATATCTGAAACGATGGTAATTTTTTGACCAATAAATAGATTATCTTCTGTATCATCTACGTTAAATTGTCGTCCCTCTGCATTTGAAAGCATTTCATAAGTGAAGCCAACTTCATCAATATATGGAGAGCGAAGTTTATTCAGGGTGACAATTTCAAGCCACTTAGAGACATCTCCCATATATCTTGCTGCAATCTCTTCTATTGTTAACCCAAAGGGAACTGGAACAAGCATCTTAGATGAAAATTGCTGAAAATCAATTCCAGATTCATTTGCCAGCCCACCTACAAAATCCATTGGGTTTTGAATTTTAAAATCATCAAATTGTTTTGTGGAGGTTAGTGTGTCAAAGACCTGGATAGATTCAAAGATAGCCTGCAATACTTCGTTTTCTTCAACCGTCATGTCTATAGGTCTAGACTTGGGATCTGGAAGTCCGTAAATATAAGAATATGTTTCATTGCCCGCTCCAAAATTATCCGCTATATCATGGGCCAAATCCACCATTTCTTGTTTAAAACTTCTAAAATCATTAATGGTTAAAAGCCTAATCCTAAGAAGCTCATCTTCAATGGCTAGTCTTTGTGCAGGTTGTAGAGTCAGATCATCAATGGAGACACTATCAAACAAATCAAAATTTTCCTCTGGATTTTCAAATACGTTATTTAAAGGATCTGTTTCTAGTCTAGCAGCAGCATCAGCACCCAATGCTCCTGAAGCAACCTCATCACTAGATAATCCTTCGTTTATTCTTTGTTTGAGAGATATGGAGCTAACCACCTCGCCAGCTTTTTGTGATGAAGATGTGCCTTTCATAGCAAGCGGATCATGTGGTTGAATGCCAAAGGCAGTGTTTGCTGTTTTGGTAATGGCAGAAATACCAGCATTAGAATCTACCAAGGCACTTTCAATAGAGCTTTTGAAATCTTTTTCCAATTGCCTTGGAAGATCTGCAGCAGTCATTGTGAGTCCTCCGAGATCCTTAATTGCCAATGCCGTTTGTCTTAATACATTAAAAGGCTTTTGAAAATCACTTCTCACTGCCTTAATTAAATTAGTAGCACCACTCAAAACCCTTCTTGTTTCTGCTATAGTTTTAACAATATTTTGAAATGCATTGGCATCCAAAGATGGAAGCTCGCCGCCAGAAGGTTGAGAGTCTTCCTCTAAATTTATTCTCTTCCAAGCTTTAAGTTGAAAAGAAAACATCATTTGATTTGGTTTTTGTTCAGACTGTGCCATCTCAAACATAACCGGAGTTACTATAAAAGATTGATTTTGTTTAGGAATGTCAAATACTAGACGTAAATTTTTATTCTTGGGATTCTTCTTTAATTCTGCATATTGTTCAAAAAATTGGGCCATGAACAAGCATTGATAATAGCCGGTGTCGAAATTATTTGATTCTGGCTTTGGATTCTCTGCAGTTTTCTTCTTGCCTGTAAAACTTTCTGCTGTTTTTGTGATAGTATTGGAGAGTGCATTAATACCCTTAGTTAAAGATTGAGCCGATTCTAAAGTTCCTCCAAATATACTTCCAATAATAGAAGGTTGAGCAATTCTTCCTCCTATAGTTGGCTTTCTTGGCCATATCCCAGTAGTGCCAGAAACAGAAATGGTTTTAAATTTAACACCATTGTGCTCCTCTACAACACCTCTCATGGTAGCTGATGTATTTATTGCAAACTGATCTGTAATTTTCAATTGTTGTGGCGTGATAGGCAGTACACATTCCCAAGCCCCCCCTCTGGCTACTTGGGTAACTATATATTCTAATCCTTGCTCTGCCTTGGTGCTTGAGGCTTTAGTGACCATTCCTTGTTTTTTTAAGCTCTTGTTAACGCCTATACCATGTACAGATGGAGGAGATGTTGTCACATCAACCACCAACAATCTATATGGGTAGAGCTTATTCCATCTTATGGGATCTAATTCTATCATATTCCAAAAAACAGATCGATCTTCTGGGTCCCATGGTAAAAAACCTGCTCCACCATCGGACGATTGGGAGGTGCTTTGAGTGTCTAATCCAAGCTCTTTATTGATAAAATTAGTAACATCAGAGAATAAATTAGCCATTAAATGAAAAAATCCTTGATTTTAATCGAATTACCTGATATTTTAGTAAGGTATATTGGATAAGATTGTCATTTATCGCAATCTTATAATGTAGAGGATTATTGTGCCTAAAATAGCGAAAAGACGAAAGAAAACTAAAAAAAAGAAGAAAACTATTTCTAAGTTGATGAAATCATTAAAAAATATCAAAATACGCATTCCCACTCCTCCTACAGGCACTGCTTTTAAGTCCATAAAAGATTATAATAGAAGAGATAATAAAAAATCAATAGAAGACGAAATAGATGGATAATCTCTTTCCATTATTACTTGCCTCAACCCCATTTCTATTAATGTTTGCGACCATCATAAAACCATTTTATAAAAAACAAAGGAATAAAAAAATTAATGCAAAAAGACAAAAGACATTTAAGATCATCAGGGAACAAAAAACACCATAAAAAAGAAAAGGCATATGTAATAGATACAAATGTCATTATCAATGATCCAGACATTATAAAAAAGTTAAACGGTAGAGTGTTTGTACCAACAACGGTGATTTCAGAGCTTGATAAGCACAAACATGGTCATTCAGAAAAAGCTCGTAATATTCGTGAATTTGCAAGATATATAGAAAGAAACCAAGATAAGATTTGGTTCCACAACAGTGAGAGATATGAAGGAACTGCAGATGAAAAGATTATTTCTTCAGCCCATAGTCTTTCCGACCTATATGACGTTACAATGATAACCAATGACATCCTTATGGGTATGCTTGCCAGGGCTAAATCAATTGATATAGAGCGACATGAGGTTATCGAGGCTAGTGCTGATGTGCTATATAAAGGTGTTCTAACTGGCAGTGCTGCAGAGACTTTTAAGGGAATTCACGAGAAATACAAATCTAAAAATCTCAATCAATACTTAATTTGTCATGATGGCATATATAAAACAACAAAAAAAGGTCCTGAAAAACTAGGTAAAGATTTCACACTTTGGGGAATTACCCATAAAAATGTGGAACAAAGATGTGCTCTTGATGCACTTCTTGATGACAATATTAAACTTGTCACTCTTACAGGACGTGCAGGGACGGGTAAAACATTGTTAGCAATTGTTGCTGGATTAGAGGCTGTCATAACAAAGGCAAGTCATAAAAAACTCATAGTTGCCCGTCCTGTAATCCCAATGGGTCAGGATCTTGGATATCTACCAGGAGATCTTAATGAAAAACTTGCACCGTGGATGCAGCCAATCATGGATAATATTGAATTCTTGTTTGAAAATGAAGATAGAAAATCAAGAAATGCATGGTTTGAGCTTCAAAATGAAGGTTTATTAAAGATGGAAGCTCTTTCTTATATTCGTGGAAGAAGCATCCCTAAAGAATTTATAATTATAGATGAGGCTCAAAACCTAACCAAACACGAAGTAAAAACTATTATTTCTAGGGCTGGAGAGGGTACAAAGATAGTGCTCACTGGAGACATTTATCAAATTGACAATCCTAAGGTAGATTCGATGAGTAATGGCTTATCATATGTTGTTGATAAATTTAGGGATCAAGAAATTGCTGCCCATGTTCATTTTACAAAATGTGAAAGATCGACACTTGCTGAGCTAGCCTCTGAATTATTGTAACCACGAGGTGATGGATTGATATGGATCTAAATACTTTATCCGCTCTAGTAGTGGAAAAAATAAAAGACGCCAACGGGTATAGTGAGCTTGACGATAAAACATTGTTCAAATCTATTCATGGATATTTAGAAATGGTCTATCAAAATCATTTCTACCTAGCTCAAAAAAAAATAAAAAACGAAGAAAATTGTGGTCTTTCTTTAAGTAAAACACGATATAAAAAAGAATATGATAGTGTGGAAGACACCGTCATGATTTATGCAAATAAATTAGCTGCTACAACCAAGGAACAGATTTAAAGAACCTTGTAAAGTCTGGCATATTCATTTTGCCTATATTTCTGAGGTATAGTGGTTGCTAATGTAATAGCATTACCCGAAATATTCGTAATTGTGGTTGCAATCTCTGCTTGATTTTCTGCCGCAACGTAAACAGAGTCCGATATTGAAAAACCCGTAGAGCTTAAGACATGAATTACATTGATTCCTGTTGCCGGTGCTCTAAAAGCAATGGCAGTCATAACGGCAGAATATACAAGTGCTGCATTATCATTGGAATTTTTTGCTTCTTGTTGGGCTGCTTGTCCTTTTTCCAAACCCTTTAGTTTACTCAAAGATCCACCCATAGCATTTAATCGAACATCTATAATGCGCATTCTCTGTCCATAAAAACCCGTTGTAGAAGTTAGAACTCCCGTGGACATATTTTGAATCACTGCTCCAAGATTTGTATTTAACTGACCCATTCTAGTGGTTATGAATGCCTGACGAGCTGTGATTTCATCTTTCACAGGTTGAAGTTCTGCTGCCCTAAATTTAGTAGGATCGAGTAGGTTCACGTTATACGAATTAAAGCCAATACAACTAGTCTGGCCATGAGTTGTATCATAATTTGCTATCGCTTGCCAAGTGTCTATTATAGAAATTGTATTAGTAATGTCTGCTTTAGAGGCAATGTTCTGTGAAGATCTGGTTGGGTCTGTGTCTGTTGTAACCACAATTCCAAAGGTGCCATTTATAAATGTTTCCCAAGCCTGTACTGCATTTATGAGATCGGTACCTGCTGTTTGCATGGCAGGATCAGTTATAATTGCATCTGGCCCAGCAGTCCAAAGACCTCCACCACCAGTACAAGCAGCTTGTGTAGTGTGTATTGGTATGGAGCACGTTCCAGTTTCAGCACAAACCTGTCCTGAACTTCTAGTGATGGCAGAAAAAGATTCCACCACTGCAATTTTTGCATTGATGTCGTTAATCAAATCTTGTTCTTTTTGAATTGTTGAATAGCCTTCTGTGTAAGTCTTACCTAATGCCTTAGAACCACTAAAGGCTACAAAATTCTTCCAAATACCATCTGGTAGTGATGGTAGTGGAGTTTGTGGATCATTAGGAAAAAAGAAATTCTGCAACTTTCTGTTGGCTGCATCAATAAGATCCTGCTCTAAAAGCTGATTTCTACCATTTCCATCATATCGCTCTATTTCCAATTGATAACCATGAACAAACACATTAACATCATCTAACAGCTTCTTATTGGCATCATCTTCTTTTTGAGCTTTTTGTTTTTCAATATCGATCTGAGCTATCGTTTTATCAGCCTGGGCATTTTGCAATGGAATTGCAACGATTTTCTTTGATATGGCTATTCGCTCATCCTGGGTAAGTGACATTTAATCCCTTGAAAAATTTACGTTGTTGGGTTATAAATTAAAGATTGCTATTTGCCCGTACTTCCCAGGCCATTACTACCTCGCTCAGTTTCACCTAATTCTTCAACCTCTTCTAGCTCTGGAATCATTACCGGACAAAGTACGGCTTGGGCGATTCTATCGCCACGCTTAATAAACGAAGAAGCATTGCCAAGACCAAATAGTTCATGATCAACAAGCGAATGCATAATCACCATACACTCTCCAACGTAATCCTGGTCCACACTCCCAGGAGAGTTTTTCACAATCAATTTAGTCGTTAATGATAGGCCAGACCTAGGCCTTATTTGAATCTCATATCCTTCAGGAATGCCAAAGGCAACGCCAGTCTTAACTAGAGCCGTGCATCCAGCATAAATGGTAACATCCTCTACAGCATAAAGATCCAAACCACTAGACTTAGCACTTCCTCTTGTTGGTAAAATAGCATCTTCTCTAAGTTTTTTTACCTGTAATTTCATAATTTATCCCCTATTTTAAATGTTCTACAGAAATGGCAAGTTTATTAGAGATGATTTCACCATTTAAGTGTCTATCTGCTATAAGACAGAATTTATACCCCAAATCACGTAATTCTTCTGTTACAGATGAAAGAACACTTAAATCACTTTCATCCAAATCAACTTCTACACGAAAAGATAGATCTGATAGCATCTGATCTATAGCTTTTACAACCTTATTATTGAAGATTTCGTGAGCTTTTTGCTCTTTGTGAAACTTTCTTTCCATAATTAGATCCACTAAATCTTCTGCACCTTGCATAAACCCTCCATTTGATTTATTATGGCATGAATATCATCTTCAGTCAAGAAGAAGGTTTTTTTAGCCATTTACCTGTTTCTCGATAGAAGATCCAGGAGTTACAAGTAGACTAATTAATGTATTAATTTGAACCCTTACACCTTCGATCGAGGCGTTTGCATCCACTACATAAATAAAGACATCATTTTCGTACTTATTAAGGTATTTATCAAAAGATTCCCTAACAAGCTCTTGATATTCAACACCCTTCATCTCAATAACGTCCATGGTTTCACCACGCTTAACACGTCTTTTAAGAGCTGTTTCAGTGTTTACTGAAAAGTAGACAACAACATCAGGCATAGAAGTGTATTTGTCCATAAAGTTTAGATAGAGGTCTCTAGTGAATGACTTACTTACATTATGATCTGTATAGGCAAGGTGTGAAAACCAACCACGATCAGATACAATGAAGTCGTACCTATCTCCTACAGACTTGTAAAATCTTTCATTTTCTATACGCATTGCTGAAAAAATAAGCTCCATTGCTGCGCCAGATAAATCTGACTCAGGAGACAAAACTAGCTCACGAAGTCCTCCACAAACAGGAATGTTGGGATTACCAACCTCACGAGTTTCCAGAACTTCAAGACCACGCTCTCTAAGTTGCTGAATAAGATATTTCAATGCAGTCGTTTTCCCAGCACCGTCTGTGCCTTCGATTTCAACCTTTAGTCCCTTTTTCATTCAATCCTCCGTATGGTTGTATAATACCATGTTTTGGGCGTGAACAACGCCGTCTTTTACTTTAAATGGACATTTTTTCACTTTTTACATCCTTTACATACATTTCAAATAAACTTTTAGTTAATCTGCTGCGATGTGAAATTCCAATAGGAGCTAGAGCTGACTCATATTTGCGAATCCTATCCATAGCCTCGTCAATAGTTAAGGTGTGAATACCTGCCTCATCCAATTCAATCTCAATAAAGTGATCCATCTTATCTTTTTCGTCTTTAACTGTGTAAAATACCAATGTTGCTTCTTTAAATTTGTAAATATGAGCCATTTTCCAGATCTTAAAATTGAATTTATAGCCCTGATCTTCCAATCCCTCGGTAATTTCTGTAAACGGAGTCTTATCCACCCTCCAATTGTATTCTTTTCTTTGAATGTTATTCTTTGCACCAACAGGCTTTAACTTGAATGTAACTTCAGCACGACTTGTTTTATCATTCTCGGCTTTTCTATAACGAGCAAATCTCTCATCGTCTCTCACAAAATAATGATCAGAACCTTGAATGTATAAGAAATCATATGGTTCATTCAGATTTTCCACAATCTGCTTAAAAACATAAATTTGATCACCATCAACACGGTATTTTGTTTCAAATTCCGTATATTGTGGTAGATTTTCTTTTTTTATTTCTTCTATATTGTCCAATCAAACCTCGTAAACACCCTTCATCCTTTTTTCTTCGGCCCCTCAAAATCATAAGAATCTATCACCTCGTGTAAAAATACCCGAATGGCCTTTTTAGGATCTGCAAGGAGTGTAGTATCAATATGCAATCCAGTTAAATATCCCTCACGCCATGTATCAATACAAACCGCCCAAGCTCCTTCTGGAATCTCTAATGGATCATGTATGTAAATACCCTGTGGATTTTTATCTGTATGCCATAAAATACCCTTAGTAGAGTTATGGCCATAAACCTGGAATTTTCCCTCTATTTTTTCAGGATGAAGTCTATTCCACAAAATACTTCGATCTAATAAATTTTCGTCTTTATTAATTTCTTTTAAATCGAATGCTTTTTTGTCTTTCTTGTTAAAAATAGGAGCATGAGTAAGGATGAGATTTCCTATATTTTTTCGCAAAGGCATCTTTTCGATAAAGTCGTAGTATTTGGAATGTCTCTCCCACTCAAATTCATGAAGAAATTGATATCCAAAACTTTCTGCAGTCTGTTGTCCACCATTCCATCCCCAACACCCTGGTGGATAAAGACGGTAATGAACATCTGGATTGTTGCGAATTTTTTCAAAAAGCATCATATGATCGTGATTGCCCATTACTGATCGATGTTTATTATCAATCAGAAAATCTAGTGCTTTTTTTGAATTTGGACCTCTGTCAATAATATCACCAAGACACCAAAGCTTGGCTTTAGGCATTTCTTTTACCAATGCCTCAAGAGTGTCTCCAAAACCTGTAATGTCGCCAATTACATTTATTTTCATGTCTTATTATACCATAAATTAAACTAGTGTTCGTCAGTATTTGTAAAGTCATTCAAATAATCTTCCGAAATCCACTTTAATGCTTGTTTATTGCCCTCAATACTATAATTTTTTGCAGCCTTAATAACAATTCCCTCCCTCACCTTTTCAGATTTATCATTATATTCAGATGGCCCCTTGGTAAGTTGATATGCTAATTCCTTATTATAAGGACCTTTATATAAAATAGGTACCATTTCGAATCCTCGTTCTTTTGCATAAGCCTCAACTTCATCAGGATTTAACCAAACTTGCGAACCATCCGGTTGTAATTTTTTCACATCAAAAAGTACGAAATGATGTTCTTTTAAGCCATAAGTATATCCCTTCTGAATTCCAGGCCCTATAATTTCACCAAAAATAGTTTCATTTGGCCTTATCTTATTAAATGCATCTATTTTATTAAACATTACTCCATATAAATCAGTTCCATACCATCCAACATAAGAGGGAGAGGATGAAATGTCTACATTATTAGAGCCATAGCAATGTTCGTGTGCTGGTGCAAATCCAAAAAATTTCTTGATTTTCTTCCAAAAAGTATTGGTTACATATGGTAATAAACCAAGACGACTGCTGGTTCCGTGGAGCTTGCATTGTATTCTAACCTCATCACCCTCTTTAAACATTGTTGTGTTCCATTTAATATTTTGGATGCCATTATAGCGATGAAAATTTGGATTCGCAAAAGCTTTACGGCTCTTAGGAGCATTTGTATTACTTCTTATTTCTTTTACTGGAGGATCATATTTTTGAATATTTAAAATACCAGATAGATCTGTTTCCAATTGAATCCTATCTAAATTCACTATAGATGAAAGTTCAGCCGGATCTACAACCATTCCTTGAGAAACAGAACCGCGAATTTTTATTTGTCTAACCCTACTTTTATTTAATTTAATTTTACTTTCTTTATTAAATAATAAAGATTCTATTTTCTCTGGTAAGATAGAATCTATTGGCACAAAAATAATCTTAGATCCCACCTCATATTTATCTTTTGGAAGAACTATCTGCCAACCATAAATAATCCCCAAAACAAGACGATCTGCATTAGGATGTGGCTGAATATCTAAAATTGTGGTGTATGGTACTTTATAATCGGAAGACACTATAAAACCCCCTTAATAAGAAAAACGGCTTTAGTTTTTGGGTCAATCACTCTTAAGAACACACTGTAATCTTCCTCAAACTCGCCCATAGGAAGAAGAGTCTTTATCCATTCTTCAATCCCTTCTACTCTCATAGCGGTTGGATTGTCTGCATAACAATATTCTAAATCTGTTTTTTCCATTAAAATTCCTCATCGTTATATTGCAACACCATTAAGCCATTTTTTCTCCACATCCTACATACAGACGGTCGATCATCCATAACAAAATAAACAGAAAATCTAGTTTTTATTTCAAAATCTAAAATAATTTGTTTTATAACATCGTCTTTTCTCATATCATTTCTAGCCCTCATAAACAAAAACGAACCTGGAAATAGAAGTCCATTCTCCATAAGCCAATTCTCTGTCTGTTCTTTATAATTATCAGGCCTTCCAGTGGTATAAATTATAGGATATATTTCAGACATATCGTTTAAAATATCTCGACAAACATCGTTTACAGTATCAAAAATCATTTCCTCAAAAAAAGCTTTCCAATTAGGCTTAAATTTCTTAGGTGTTTCTACTGAGATTATATGTGGCAAATCACTATGATCTTCAATAACAATAGGTCTAATATGATGCCTTCTGTGTTCTATATTGGCGAGAGTTCCATCTAAATCAGAAATAATAATCTTGGGTGCTTTAACATTTACCCAACCGAGTCTAAACACCTCAATTGCTTCATCATTAGAGACACGCTCATAGTTATTAAAGAAAAAATTTACAGCTTTACTGGCACTTATAGAATCTTTGATAGTTGGATGATTGATTCTGGCATTACATCTCTCAATGCAAGTAGACTTGCTCACATGAAGGACAATAATACGAGTATTGTAGCCAGCCTTTCTAGCGGGTTCTAAATATCTATTTCTTTGTTGTTTATTAAGATTCATACGATCGATGATAATGTCATCTCCAGCAGCGATAGCCAGGTTGAATTCTATCATGTGACCTTCTTTGCCTTGATCATCTTGATTAATACGCACCAAATCACTGCGATGGCCGTGAGCCTGTAAAAGCCTATCTGCTTCTGTGGACTTGCCTGCACCAGGCGGCCCTACTAAAATAGTGATTTGTGGCACTTATACCCCCAACCACTTCTTACAATCCTCCAAACAGCCTCAACTTGCACCTTATTATTCAAAAAACGATTTCGTGGACTTGGATGTGGGGGTTTATAATATTCAACACCAAGCAATTCAAGAGCATCTGCCGCTGTATTTCCTAGAGCAACAACCTTTGTAACATGACCCATCTCCAAGACCACATTAATTAATTCCAACTCATAATCTGAGCGTTTTAATAGACCATTGTCTTCCGTCACCTTGTTTGATACATTCATAACCATCCATGAACTCTCTGGACTAAGATAATCCGCCCATTTTTTAAAAGTTTTATAAGATTTTGACCCAACCATTGGCACCAATGGATTTGTGTTAAGTCTAGACGGATTCGATGCTACAAATAAAATCACTCTATACCTCTTTTTTTCTCAGTGGATTCGACTTTGGACCATCATCCAACTGTCTACCATTATATAAATTACCAATCTTCTTGCCTCTTAAATCAAGATTAAAACGATAATGCATCAAAGTCAAGCGAATTGTAAACCACTTGTGTCGATTTTCATTTTTTAGCTTGATTCTTTCCATGTCTTCTTCGCTCCACATCGGACGATCAAATATGTAACGCTGAGTCCAATGATCTTCAAGATAAAACCAATCTAAACTAAATAGCACTTTCGGCGAACCATCTTCTTTGTAGTAGTAACAACCAAACTTAAACACGTTTTACCAACTCCTTAATTTGCCTTAAAATTTCAACACTATCGTCCATTTTTACCACGGCGGTTGATAAATCACCAAAATGCTCTTCAAGACAATCAAGTAAAAGCAGTCTTATATGTTTTTCATCAGGCTTGTGTGGAAGTTTGCTATTTGAATAAACCGTCTCCAAATCTTTTTCTTTACGAGTAAAAAAACTTTCGATGTCTTCCATCTTCCACTCACCGCGACGAATGGATTTAAGCTGCTCACGATTGCGCATAAGATCGAGATCACC
>ERZ1292629.1984-Hain-H43-01um-R1-1984-length-18477-cov-6_pt2 | contig 17164 bp, 18 predicted proteins | sample MGYA00564399_ERZ1292629 | MGnify/ENA primary metagenome ERZ1292629 (study PRJEB36523, sample SAMEA6512636) | groundwater metagenome | collected 2019-01-08 | study: AquaDiva: Metagenomics assemblies of 32 groundwater samples
CTGCACCATTCCCAGCAGAACCCTGAGCTATTGTTCCCCCCAATGTAGGCACAGAATATAGATAATTCATAGGAAGTGTGCCTATTCTATTAAAGAGACATACAAAGTTAATATTATTGCCATAAGCAATAGCGCCATAAATAGAACCAACACTACTTCCAATAGTAGTAGCAACGTGCATCTGGGCAAGAGTTCTATAGCTACCAAGATTAAAGGGAGGAGTAAATTGATAAGCATGACCAGGTCTTCTAAAATTACTACCCAAATCTAAAGAAGTATGTTGTGTTTCAATAAAATAAAGTTGGTCAAAATAAGGCATTGCTAAGTCCAAATCACCCCTGGAAGGGACTATGGTGCAGGTATTAAAGGCGGGAGACAAGACAATACCAAAATCATGTCTTGTATCTACATTTTCAGCATCCCAAAGTCGGTAGTTTTGTCCCGCAATGATGGGATTCATATTCTCTAAGCCAAGTCCATTTGCCCATCTATCTATTGCCCATGAAGACAGCCAACGTCTATCTTTGCGTTGCTGCTGCCCATCTAGCCGTATATTCTCAGGCCACTCTACTAGCGGGCTTCTTTGAACACCAGTGCCCGCTCGCAAAGCATAACACGAACCATTGAGATAAATATTCATCTCACTTTCTTGCCCCTGCCATATCTGAAAACATAATCCTCTAATGGTCTAAGCTCATCCTTAAACATTAGAAATTTAAGACGCCATTCTTGACTTTCACTAATTCGTTTTGATGCTAATAACATACTAGCGCCAGTTATAATATATTCCTCAAGGTCTTCAGGTAATATTGCGTTATCAGTAGCTGCAATATCAGGCTTTGCTTGTCCTTTTATATCTATTAGTTGCCCATCAAAAAGGTCTAAATTTATTTGCTGTGGGTCAATGCTAATAACATAAGAGCCAGTTTGTTTCACTTCAATACGCCAGTAGCGAGGTGGGAATTCAAAAACACGCCTTACATCTTCAACGGCGTAATAATCAGTATTGGTTGATGGGATAAGTCTCAAGGTGCTAATCCACTCAAATCCTGATGGCACAGCATATTCATATTGCGTTGCTACTAATCCCATAGTGGCGGTTCTATCTTGTAAATATTTGGTGCGTGCTTTGCCTACTAACCGACTAACTGCTTGGTCATATTCGGATTTGGGGAAATATTTAGTGAGCATAAAATCGGAATTAAGCGAGGGAACAGAAGCAAAGACTTGCGGGAATACTACTTCTCGCCTAGCTGGATTAAAACTACCAACCACTCTTTCTTGCCCACTAGCAGCACCGCCATAGATATAACCATAAAATCCTTGAAGTTGTTGTGATAGAGGATGAACCAGAGCGTCTAATTGTAATGTTGAACCGGTAAGAGAAGCAGGGCGGGCATCTATAACCAAATCACCCAAATCATAAGCAACTCCCTTTATAGCCGTTATTCTATCCATATTACTCCTTTTGATGATATAGTTTTAGTAATTTATCTGCTTGCCCCCCCCAATCTCTACTAAGACCATATTGACGAGCACTTTCTCTTATTATAGCACATTTCTTTTCATCTTTTGCTGTCTCAACTATTGTTGAGACAATATCATCTGGTTTCATATCCATAGGTAGAGGAACTCCCCTATCGCCTATTGTCTCTCCTAAAGCTCCATTCATACGATAGAAACAAATTATGCCAGCAGCTTGTGCTTCTAAAAAGGCAATTCCATAAGTTTCTCTGAATTGGTGTGGTGGGGGATAAAGTAAGAAACTTGCCTTTAATTCTTGCTCTGCTAGTTCCTCTTGCCCTATGCGTCCACACCACTCCACACCATCTTGTTTAAGCAATAAACGAAGTCGCTCCTTCATCTCTCTTTGTGCTGGTATCCAGAGTGTTGTATTGAAGTAGTCCCAACCATAAAATATTTTTAATTGAGCATCTGGTAATTGACTTTTAATTTTCTGCCATAATAGCAATACCTCTTCTAATCCTCTATCAGGGGAACTGACCCAAATAAATCTGTTGGGAACTTTAGTTACCTGTTTATTCTTAAATCTTGTGGTATCTATGGCATCCCCGCTAATGATTATTCTCGGCAACTTAAAACACTTTTGCCCTTCATGGAAAATACCTGCTGTCCAATTATCCTCATATGTAGGTGTTAAGCCATCCAAGTCTATTACTTCACAATCCTGAAGGAAAGGATAAACTCTTTTCAAATGCTCACAATGCCAATGAGATAAGGTAATAATAACATCAATAGATGAGGCAATATCGGGAGTGAGTGAAGAACCACTATGTATATCGTGCATCCATAACCACTTTTGTTGTGTTGCTACTGATTCATTGAAAATATCAGGAATACGAGATGAGATAAAAAGATTACAGGGATTCGCCGTAGGACTGAATTTATTAAAATAACGATACATTACGCCATCCCATATTTGATTATCCATAGCGTAAACAATGACGCCATTATCCCTTTTGGCAAAAGCATCTGCTAATAAAGCTGCTGAGGTTTCAGAGCCACCTTCACCAACTTCACGAATTTTCTTAGGATTCCATGGTTGTAAGCCCTGCCCAATGAACATTTTAATCAGTAATCCTTTTGGCATCTTTTTATCATATTCGCAAATCAGGCGTTGTTCTTCCTGTTGGAGATTGATAATATGTCGGTCTGGGCTACTAATTATCAATCGTTCCATATCAGATTGAGAAAGCACATTAGAAAGCTGGCTCGGATTATTAGCTAATGGTGAAATAATAGTTACTTTATCATATTTTGCATCTAAGTCCTTTAGCAATCCTTCAGCATTATAAGCATTCGCTATATTTACTATAATACTCTTGTCCTCACCTTCAACCATTTCCGCTTCGCTCTTGAGGTCTTTTGTATAATGCTCAATACCTATCCTGAGTTGTTCATAATCGGGTAAATCCCTGAACCAATAAGGAGTAACTTTAAGTAGTTCGGTTAATTTGAAAAGCTCACGATTATTTAGAAGGTGCACGGCTAATCTTTTTATGCTGTCTGAAATCTGGTGTTCCTCCAATAGTTGTTCTATAAATTGAATCCTTTGCAGCAATTCGGGTATAGGTCTTATTTGATGAAGTTCCCTTGCATATTTAAGGGCGATACTTAATTCACCTTTTTGCAAATGAGCATCTAATAAAAGAGCGATTTTATTAAATGTATAATCCATTGGATTGATAAAAATAATTGCCGGCGGTTCTTGCATTATTTCACGCACATCGGATAATCTGGCAAAATGTATTGCCTTATCCCATTCGTGTAATGTCAAGAAGGAGTGAGCTGCTTCCAAATATCCGTCCTTATATTGAGGGAATAATGAAATAGCCATAAGTGCAGTATCAAGGGATTGTTGATAATCATTCATTTCTCGTAAGGCTTTACTAGCATAACAAAGAGCCTGAAATCTCTCAAGGGCTATTGCTCCGGGATCGGCCCCAAATTTCAAATACCATTCAGCAGCTTTGAGCCAATCTTGAGTTGCAAAATACTGATGTCCCAAATAAAGCCAAATACGCTTATCATTAGGGTCTTCCTGAAGCATAATATTCAGAATACGAAAGTTGCGTTCATTTCTTGGGGTGCTGCCTAAATGATTATGCAAAATAATAACCTGCTCCGCTCTAACATATTTACAGGGTATTAAAGGGGATACTGTCTCATGTAATCTACCTCGCCATATCCAACCACAGTTAGCTCGTAATAAGCGTTCCCGTTCATATCTAGTGGCGATGTTACCGAATTCATCAATGGCATAGTGATAAGGAAACCAAATAGCGCCTGTTTCGGGAGCAATATTTTTTATGATTTCACGCATATTTTCAGGTTGATAAATAGTATCATCAGCATCTACCCACATTAGGAAATCGGCGGTTAATTTAGAAAAGCTATAATTGCGAGCAGCAGCAAAATCATCAATCCAATCAAATGAGTAATACTGTATTTTAGTTGGATTTTTAATAGCCATTTTTTTAACTATTTGTGGGGTTCTATCAGTGCTTTTACCAGCAAGCACAACTACACATTGGTCTACTTCCTTAATAAAACTTTCAACGCACGAGCGAATTGTGCTTTGGGCATTCCTCGCTATCAGTGCTACTCCAATAGTTTGTTTATCCATTTTTCTCCTTATATCCCATACCGAAAGCCAGAAGAAATATTAAATAAAATCTCCATGACTGTTCGCTATCCGAAATAATTTGAAAGCCAGTAGGAAATAGGTTTTGCCATTCTTGTTGACTTAGTATGACTTTATGTGTGGTATCAGCTATATCAGATGTAGTAGCAATAGTAGTAGGGTCATCAGAGCAAGCAACGCCTATTAAGCCCTGTTTACAAACACGGCAAATTTCGGTTATAGCTCTTTTCAAATAACGCTTTGGTATATGTTCTAATACGCCTGAACTAAAAGCAAAATCAAAAGCATGGTTTTCAAAAGGCATATCCCAAGCGGTAGCCTTAATTAAATAAGGATGGGCATATTCAGGCGCATGGTCGAGGGCATATTGACTAATATCTATACCAATGCTTTTAATGCCTAATTTATTGAAGCGTGCTACGCTAAAGCCATAGGCACAACCAATATCAAGAATGGATTGAGGTTGATAGAGCAACACTAAGCATTCCTTAATAGTATTGATAACAAAATCCCCATAGCCTGGAGGTCTATATCCCATATTACCGCACCAATACTTGGGGTCATCATAAATGTTATCTCCCATTTAATTTTCTTTCATTCTCTAAAATAATTCACTTCAAAATCCCACTCATGTTCTTTGAGCCATTGGAGATATTTCTCCCACTTAATGTATATTCTCTAAGCCTGACCGAATAAGTTTGTCATTGCTGAGTTGTTTAGCTAGTCTCCGAAAACTGCATACTCAGTATATATCTGATATATATCGTCACACTCGGTTTTTTCTGGGCTAAGGTGCTTCTGACATATTGCAAGTTGAGTGTCTTGCCCACTTCCATTAACATGTGTTACCCCTGCTCGCAAGATAATATAATGCTCTAATGGTTCAAATTGATGCTTGCATATTGAACATTGTTGTAATCTCATTACAATCTCCTTTCTTTTATGTTATCTCCCATTTAATTTTCTTTCCTCTTTTAAGTTCCGCAACCCCAACAGTTTGTTTATCCATTTTTCTCCTCATGCAAAACTCAATTTCTTTTCTTTTGTTTCTCCTCTATTATTTCCAAATCATTTAGATGGGTGAAAATATAATTAGCAAGATGTTTGTCAATATTATCCCCCAATATCCAAGCTTCCGCTAGTTTTTTAAGCTCTAATTCAGTAAAGCATAAAACATCGCTACCATCTGAACCCACAAAAGGCTCATCATCAAACTCATAACAACTGCAATGTTCTTGCCAGACTACTAAATATTCTCGCTGATTTGTTTGATAGTGTTGAGTATAAAGAGATACTCTCATTCCCTCATACTCTCCAGTTTTAGTATATCTATAAATTCGCTTGTAATATACCCCAATTGGATTTCTTGGAGTAATATCTGCTAAAGATACTTGACGATGTGATTTATCTGCTACATGCATTTTATTTAATCTCCTTATCTCCCATTTAATTTTCTTTCATACTGCTGATATATCTCCCAGAAGGTAAGGGCGAGAGCTTTTATATAGACTTCCCAATGTAGGTGTGGTTCTATAGCCGTCTCAAAGACTTCCTCATATGGTTCTATAGCCTTCTTGTAGGCTTCAAGGTATGGAGATGGGAAATAATGATGAGCAAACCCATAAATGCACAAATTATGTTTAGCAGCTTTGAGGCAATTCTTTAAGGTGATTTCGGCTCCATCAGGGAACACTCGCTTAAAAGCATTTATCCCCTCGCGAAATGTTCCCATCTCTCTTAGCATGGTTATTGTAACCTTAGTCTGCATATTATCTCTCCTTCAAAAAAGGATTAGAGAACTTGAGGCTATTATAGACCAAAAAATATTGATATAAAGATTTACTCATAAGTGCAATCCTTACAAAGTGGTATTTCTTGACGCCTCTTCTCATTATGGATTTTTCTAAATTCTTGGAATTGCTTGCTATGCCAGTCATTTAATAAATTACCCGAATAAAATCCCAAATTATAAGCAGAAAAATCGGCATCCCAGCAGCAGCTAGAAATCTTACCATCATAGCCAATAACTATATCCGAAAAGATACTACCACAAGGAATAACTCTCGGTATTTGAATTTGTGTGCCTCTTCCTGCTGATGCTGCTGGTAAGAGTTGCGGTTCCGCCAACTCCTTCCAATAACCAATAAAGGCATCCCTTTGTAAATCACTGCAGTATTGGGGGTCAAATACCATTGATGCCCATAGGGTAATATCTGGTCTTATTACCTTAATTTGAGCAATCGCCTTTTGAATTTTGACAATATTATCAGCTTTTAATCCCATAAACTTTTCATAAGTTTCATCAAAGTAAGCATTTACACTGAAATTAAGCACTCTAACTGAAGGTATAGAACAAAGTTTGGCTACAGTATCATCATCCATTAGGCTACCATTAGTTGGGATTACGATTGGCATATAGGGTAAAACACGGTAAATCTTAGATAATATATTAAACCAATCTTTCCGTAAAAAGAACTCGCCATAATTCACTGGCACAATTTCACGGGTAAAACCGCCCCGTCCTTGAGGTTTAAGGTAACTTTCTGGTGTCCATTGAGCAATATCTTTAAGCAATGTATTTAGTAAATCATTGTCCATTTCCCCTTTGCGTTCAGTTAAAACCCGATGACATGAAAGACAGGAAGCATTACAAAAGGTTGTTGAATCCAAGCGTATTTGGCGAGGATATTCTGGAGTTTCATAGGTTATATCTTGTTGACTTGGCATTTACCCAAAATCTCCTGAAGGGTGATGCTGAATTTCTCCCTTATAAGCCTGCATACGCCTCAGAATATCAGTGCTAGAACTTAATACATCTCCTACTCCATAAACTATCTTACAGCCTATTTGCTTACAGACCTCTAATTCATTTGATGGCATAGTATTTTCTGTTCTATCTCCACCTTTGGCTAGAATGTCAGGTCTAAGCATTAGCAAAGTTTTAGCTATTGTCCCATCATTATCTATCCCGATAACAACTCGGTCTACATATTTAATCGCCTTGATTATCTCATATCGCTCTCCTATCGGCTGACAAACTAAATCAGGATTACCCCTTTTTCTAACTAAATCAGCATCAGGATTTATAATAACAATTAGCCAATCACCTAATTGCTTTGCCTTTTTGATATGCTCCAAATGCCCAATTCTAAATGGGTCAAAAGCTCCTGCTACTACTACAGTTTTCATTTTCTCCTTAACATATCATCTTCTCCACTCCTTTTCATTCAATAGAAAGTAATAAAAGTCATCATGTCTTGCTTTCATTTGCTCTGCTGTTTGCCCATCTAATATATGGACATAGCCCATGCGTCCTGGTAAATCTAAATCCCTAACATTGAAGACGAAGTTCCACCAATTACTCCAATTGGGATTGATTATTTTAATACCAAACTTTTCAGGGTTATTATAAATAGCAGACCCAGGATAAGGCGTAAAAGTAGATAAGGAGAATTTATCGGGTTGAGTTTCTTTCGTAAACTCTTTATTAAGTCTCATTGTCTTATCTGTTTCCCCAGGCAATCCACTCATCCAGTAGAACTTAATTCTTAGTCCAGCATCCTTTAGTATCTTGGAAGCCCTACGATGCGATTCTACAGTCTCCTTTTTGTTATTTAATAGTAATACATTAGGGTCAGCACTTTCTATACCCAAACTGCATTCCTCACAGCCTGATTCGGCAAGCCATTGTGCCTTTTGAGCAGTTATAAGATTCGACCGAGTATGACATCGGTAATGAATATGATAGCGCTTAAACTCAGCACATAATTGCTTTAACTGTGGATTCAAAGTAAAGTTATCATCTACAAAGCGAAAATGATTTACCTTACGCTTCATTAACTCTATTAGTTCCTTCACTATATTAGATACACTACGAAAGGTTACAGGAGTATTATAGATATTGCCACAAAAATGGCATAGATAAGGACAGCCCCTGGAAGCGATAACAGCCATTGATATATCCCCTATACCATATCGCTCACCCATATATAAAGTGCGTGAAAAAGGCTCTGAGCAAATATCCCAATCGGGAAATGGAATAGCATCAAGGTTGCTAATACGAGGGGCACTAATAATACCAGGTTCTACTTTTCCAGCCAGAATATCCAATAGAATATATTCGCCCTCACCACGCACAATATAATCAAAATGCCCAGTGCAATCTTCTGGTAATAAAGAGGAATGCGCTCCGCCAACAATAGTTTTACCATTAACCCTTTTGGCTAGTTGCTTGGCAATATTGATTTGTGGTGTAGTGCAGGAAAAGCCATAATAATGACTTTCTGGCAATACCCCTACTGTAGCCCTAAAATCAGCCAAATAAACCTTATAACCCGCTTGCTTTGTCATAGCAGCAAGATATAAATTACCTAAAGGAAAATACATTTTAGGCGTTTCTAGCGCTAAATTAGGGCATTCCACCAATACTAAATCAAACATTTCTACTAACAAGTTTCTTTTATTTTAACTGGCGTAATTCCTCAAGCAACAACTTAGCATACTTCTTTCGCTCATCTATTGTTTCCGCATTAACCCATCCACTATAAGGACTGTCAAACCTTGTACAATCACCAAACTTCTGGAAGTAAGGACATTTCCCGCAAAAAAAACTTTCTAATTTAGATTTTTCTGAAGCATAATCACAAAGATAGCCCCCATGACTAGGAATGCTATAATGATTCCAACTAGGCCAAAGCACTCTGTATTCTTCTCCAGTTTCAGCCAACCAAGTCCAGAGTTCCTCTGTACGCTTAATACTTTCTTTCTTAGTTAGTTTCATTTATCCTCCTATAATCGTGGCTACTTGTAGAACTTCAGGCTCTACCATGTTTTTACATTCATTAAGTAATTTGGAGACCCTACCATCTCAATCCTCCTTTTACTTCTTTATACAAGGGAATGTATTCTTTAATAACATTTTCAATAGAATATTTCTGTTTTAATCTCTCATTAGAAACAACAGCATTTAATTTATCAATACTCTTTATTGCTTCAGTAAACTCTTGCTCTGTAGCACATAAATATCCATCTATACCATGTTCTACCCATTCGGGGCTTGCCCCTAACCGAGATGTAATAACAGGACAGCCACAAAGCAAAGCCTCCAAACCCTTATGTGTGGTTACTTCGGGATGGTCAGTAATATAAAGTAGAGCTTTATGATTCTGCATCATCTCAATCTTACTTTCAGTAGTATAATCCTTTTCCCACCATATTTTTATCTTTTCACCATCGGCTAAAGCCATAACTTCTTTTTCATAATCTGTGTAAGGCATGTTAAGAGCCTCAGTGCCCCTTGCGGTAATAATATCTAGTTCTACATTCAAATCACGGCATAATTTAGCAGCGTTTAAGTTGCCCTTCTCCTCTCCCATTCTGCCAACACATAAAAACCTATTATTACGAGGTGCATCTGATAATTTATAGACATTGACATCAACACAAATAGATTGCTGATAGCGTGCCTTTTGTTTATAAACTCTATGGAACTCCCGACAAGCCCATTCTGATAAGCCAATAATATTATATGGAGCTTTAGGATATTGCGCTAAGGATGGAGCGTGCCAGAAGATATTGAGGGTAGGCATATTAGGCATATAGCGTGATGCCAAATGCTGGTGTGAGAAATCATGGATAATATCTACTTTGCGGAAATAAGATTGATATTGCTGGAAATGATGTAGTTCGCTTAATAAAAATAAATCTTCATTTGGGCGAAAGTGATAAGATAAGACTTTTACGTTAGAAGGAAAGATACTATCGCTTCTTGCCATAACTAGAACATCATGCTCTTTGGCAAGTTCTGAGGCATATTGATAAACTAGAAGCTCTATCCCAGCATATTTTGTGGTCTTATTGATAGGGAATCCTAAAGGCGATACCAGCAATACTCTCATTCATACTCCTTCTCTTCCTCCTCCTCCCCGCCACACTATTATTTCTATTATCTCCTATTCTGGCTCATGGTTTCTGCCATTTATATAGTGGTTTACATGGTTGTGGTGGACTCTCATCGTGGTGGCATTCTTCAACTATAATAGAGCTAGTTTCCAAAGCATTGATTTTTTGCATCTTGTCTTTAAGATTAACCAGAACGTTCTTTATCTGGTCTCTGGTTATCGTATCGGCAGCATCCAGAATACCATCTAATCTAATTCGGTATTTCATCTATACCTCCATTTAGTCTCTAAATATAACCTCTGGTATTCTGGTGGGAATACCCTTTTATTATAGCCAAAAACTTCTCCTATAAGTCCATTAAAAAATACTGTTGCACCAGCATTAGCTCCTATCGTATCATTTGCATCTGGACTACCTATCGTATAAGTAGTGTTAGCGAAAGTAACTGCTTTACTGACTACTTCCAGTCCATCAATAATACCTATTACCAAATCGTTGGCAAAATCCAGAATAACACCAACCTGTCGCCATGTGCCTGTGGTGTCATAGGTTACTGTCTCATCATACTGAAATGCATCAGTAGAAACACTTCTACCACCAAACCTTATCTTGCTACCTTCTACTAATGTTAGTTGTATTCCAGCAACATCAAAAACTCTGGACTCCCAGATAGGTCTGAGTGCTCCAACCCCTGGCAAGTCATCATTCTTTATCCAAGCTAGAATAGTTATTGCTGAAGTACCATTTAGAACAGTAGTAACCAGTGTGCCTATGGTTATCCTGTCATCTACACCATCAAAATCTCTACCTCTTGGAGTCCAGAGAGCACCAGTAACTGTGCAAAGATACCCTCTTGCATCTTGGGAGGCAATATTAGCACCATCTAGCTTATAAAGCGGTAGATATAGAACTAAGGCGCTATCAAATATGAAGTCTCTAGTTATTTCCATTATTATTATGCTCCATGAATAACTAGCTTTCCTTAGCTACCTGGAATTACCAAGCCAACCAGTTCCACAAAAGAAGAGTTCTTAATCCTGCCTGATGCTGCTAAATCTCTAACACCTACAGCAGTTAATCGCAGACGAACTGGAGCATGAGTAATACTACCAACGGGAACATATCCACTGAAAGTATCCTCAGAAGTAGTGAGCGTGCCTACCCCTTTGGTATAAGTGCCAGAAACATTTATCCAGGCACCTGTTCTTTGTGTAGGAACACCAGCAGGGGTATCTATGTATTCGGAGCGTGCTTCCCAATAATAGAAAATAGTGCCCACGAAACTGCCATTTTGCCCTCTAAACTCCTGAGTTAAACCTACATTAAGTCTCTGTAAGCGCATGGTAAAACCAGGGTCTACCAGTTCATCTAATACTTGAACAGCAGTAGTGCCGAAAGTAGATACAGCACCATAAACTATGCCAGCAGTACCAATAAGTCCTTCCCCGAAGTTTTTGACATAGCGGTGTGCAATATTCAGCCCCAAGCGGGGATCTCCTGCTTTGAATCTCATAACAAAACCTCCTTATTTTGTCTTTGGGCGCATATATATTAAGCGGTAACTTCTGGCGGTAATCCCCCAGCACCTAAATCCAGTAACCCAGCTTCTAGCAAAGTCTCCTTCATTTGCTTTAACTCCTTGCGATGATGGTCGTAAATGGTTTTGAAACAGCGAGGCACGTGCATTTCAATACCATCATAGGCTTGCACCTTAACGCCCTGAAAGGTTAATGGGATAGTCTCTTCAGGAGTAAAACTAACAGTAGGGAACATATCACATAAATCTGGATATGTATAAGTAGTTTTACTACTCCCACGTGTTAAACCAGGCTTTCTACCTTCAGGTTCAGCCTCAATTTTTACCTCTGTTTCCTCCACCAATTCATCAAGAACTTCCTTAGCTGCCATAGGCGTTTTGGCTCTCCTCAAGTCCTGTTTTATTCTCCGCTTAATCCTTTTCTGAGTTGCAGTCGCCATAAAACCTCCTTGATTTATTTAGTTACGAACGGCGAACATATCCCAACCAACTGCTGGTAGACTTCCCGCTACTGTGCCGAGATTGGCAATATGCACATTTAGAACATTAGTTGTTGGCACATAAAAGGCAGCTATACCCAACCTACCTGTTTGCAATGTGGCTGCTTTAGGATTACCAAAAACTTTATCACCTACAGCCAACCCAGTAGCATTGGTGATAGTGCCAATGGTAATTTCGCCAACAGCAACTGATGTTATTGAGGCACTTGAGCCAATAAAACCAAGCATGAAGTTTATCTGGGGTCCCGAGCCTACTCTTGCTGCTTGCAATGTAGCCAGAGTGCCAACAGTGAGTTGGTTTGCTCCCCATCCAGTTTCATCTTGGTAAGCCTTCACTAAGCCATCTCTACCCGCACTTTCCCAGCGTTGAGCTGTTGAATTCCACCTTAATTCTCTTGGCTTTGCCATAGTATCACCCCTTAACTTTTATTTTGCAGGGGCGGTGTGGATGTCGCCCTACATCTTTGAGCCACCGCCCCTATTTATCCTTATGCAGCGTTGCTGCGGGAACTAGCGCAATAGATGATGCCACCGAAGGAGTTATTCAAGATTATGGCGGTTAAGGCTGCTTTCCAACCTATGGTTGAATATTGCTCTAATGGGTCAGTATGTCCACCAGTGCCACGAGGATGAATAATGGTTTTGGCTGCAAGAGCGCTTAATTCGGTAACCCCGTAAAATTCATCGCCCATACATATAACCTCATAGACATCGGCGCCAGACATACCATAAGAGCTTCTAAGCCGTAGGTTGTTCGTCTCAATGAAGCGAAAGCCCATCCAATCACCCAGAACACCAGTGAATAAAGGATTTGCAGTATCCCTTGCAGCAGCATATTGGAAAGAATCCACTATATCTGGGTCTTCAAATACGTCTTTCTTATTATCAGGATGAATAAAGCATAACCACCGACCACCTATCTTGCGAGCACCATTCCGACGGAGAGTTCTATCCATCTCCAGTAACTCAGCAGCATCAAGATAATTACCACTTCCCACACTACCTGTGCCTGATGTGCCTACCTGATGAGCAGTATCAGCATATTGAAGGGTTGTGGCAGCACTGAGTTGATTTCTGACGACTACATCTAGCCCTTCAGCCATAGCCAGCCCGTATTTTGCTACATACTCAGCAATGATTGGGTCATAGGATTGAGTATCCAGCACATCAGAAATCTGAGAATATTGACCATATTGAGAAATGGTTCCAGTTACAGAGCTGATAGTTCCCTGAGTTACAGCTGGCGGAGTTCCTTCAGTTAGGGTATAGCTACCAGCCGTTATGGTTATTCTCTCAAAGCGTCTGAACTCAATGGATTTACCCCCTCTAGGCGGAATAGGTTTCTTAACACCGTATTTTAAGAATACAGTATCAGTTTCGGCGACCTGAAGCAATTTTCGGTCATAGAATTGCTTCATCTCTGCGGTCATCCCCGCAGCACCCAAAAGTTCCATTGGCATATTAGTTTACCTCCCTATATTTTATCGGAGGGATTATTTATTTAGCTGCTTTAGCCAAATACTCGGTCTTCAATTGCTTTTCTTTTTCGGCGAATTCAGTATCAGTCATATCCTTAATCTGTTTTCTGATAAGTCCGCCAGCAATTGAACTTTCTACGATACTTTCGGGAGAAGGTATTTCCTTCTCACTGGTCAAGCGTTCAAGAGCAAGTGCCATAGCCTTTTTCTCTGGGTCTTCCTCTTCCATAAGTAATGCTACATCAATTTGATATTGTGATGCTAACGCTTGAACCCGACTCTCCTTTTCCCTCCCAGTTAGAGAAGTCAAATCTTGGTCTAACCTTTCCCTGTCTTTCCGAATCTCCTCAGCCTGAGCCACTAATGCTTCTTTAATTCTAATCACCTCATCCTCATCATCCCCATTGGTTTTAGCTATTTGGAGTTCTGACTTTAATTGGGAATTTTCCCTTGTGCTGTTTGCCAACTTTTCCTTGAGTTTGTCTCGCTCGGCTTTAATTGCCAGCAAGTCGCTCTCCCGAACCATTTTAGGTTCAACTTTTTTCTTGTCGGTTTCTGGCATAAAACACTCCTTTTCTATATATTATGTTAATATACCACAAAAGTCAAGTCTCTTATTTTAATTTTAATTTACCCTTCAATTTAGGCGTTAGTCCACCTTTCTTAACAGGTATTAGTCTACCTTTCCTAGCAGGCAAAAAAGGTTTCTTCGGTTCTTCCTTTTCTTCTTCAGGTTCAACTAATTTCTCTGGTATAGCACTATCAGGTATATCCCATTCTATTAACAATTTCAGAGCTTCATCATAGGCTTCTTTGGTGAGAGGCTTTGCTTGTCCAAATACAGCCCATTTTGCATTTTCTTTAGGATTTTTCTTGAGCCATTCATTTAAGGGGTTCAAGTTTATGTCAGGATTATTTTCAATAAATTGTTTTTTATCTTTATCAGTGACAATATTGTATTCCAATAAAAGTTCTCTCTGCCTTCGTGTCAAATTCCCCAAGTGTGCTTTCGGATAATCAACTTTATGAGCATTTAACGCCTCTAATCCTTTGAAAGTCGTGCGCTCTTCTTTGCCCTCAACTACTGTTACCCTAATATATTTAGCCCTTTCACCAGCCTCAATTATCCTCTGTCTTTCTGCCCATTGCTTCATATAATCGCTAATAATATCACCTTTCGCTGGGTCAAAGTTATAATTTTTCAAAACAATATTGGGTAATGTTTTGCCTTCAGACTGTTCTATTTTAATAAATTCATGTGCTAAAGGAGAATAACCTTTGTCAGCCAATATTTCTTCAGGTAAGCTATTTTTTAGTATCTTTTTAGCGCTAGAATAAAAGTTTTGCATATCATAAATGTCTGGTTTATTCTTGGTTAGCACTGGTGCTTTACCCATTGGTTGTCCCAGTAATTCCTCAAGGTCTTTTAGCTTCAATTCTTTTTTGGCACTAATATCATAACCACGCCAGCCAAAAAACTCAGCCGTAGCAATTATCGCTTTATCCTTTAATGTTCCGCCTTCCATTAGAAAGTTTTGAGTCCATATCATCATAAAGTTCCTACCTACTGTCTTGGTAAAATCAAGAACATTATCTCTGGTAGGCTCACCGATATAATTCTTCCCTGTAAGCAAATCCAAGCCTGTGCTTGCCCCAGGTGAAAGATTGCCCCTCAAGAAGTTAAGGGCAGGTTGCCCAATCTCTCCAGTTTTAGTCATATTCCCGAAAAGTTTAATGATACTTCTTACCTTGCCACCAAGTCCAACCTTTAATCCCATAACATCCCAAGTAAAGAACTTCGGGCTTTCAGGATTGAAATGCTCCCATATATCATCTTCACCCAAGGCGATAGAAATAGCAACTGCCATAGCTGCTAAACCAGCAAAGCCTTGTGCTAATGACATACGAGCTTGATACCCTCTTAATCCTCCGTGAACAATATCAAATAAATAGCTGGCAATAGCTCTATTATATCTAGGAGCAAGTAAAGAAGCAGTTTCAATTTGCCTCTGTGTAGAGGATACACCAATTCTGGCAGAGGAGGTTAACCCCCTAAATTCATTGATGAACTGGTCAACTTCAAGCGTTCTCTCTGGAGTAGTAGCAAGATGGTCAAGAGACTTAGCCAACTCAATACCAGCCACATCAAGAGTTCCTTCAAAGCCTTTCTGAAATGGGACAAGGGGTTTAGCCAGAACACCTAACTTTTTACCAAGCCCACCTCTACCCATAAACTCAGTGAACTCTGTGCCTCTACCACTAAGGATTAAAGTAGGATGCCTATTGATTAAATCCCTGTGGTTAGCATAATACCGATATTGAAACTCAGGGTCAAACATAGCTCTAACAAATCCAGTCCAAGCCTTCGCATAAGCTACTGGGCGGTAGCCTGCCAAGAATTGAAGCTGAATTGCCATAGGAGAAACATCACCAGCCAGCATAAAAAATCTACCAATAGCATTAACCTTATTCACCGCTCCTAATGCTTCTATATATTGGGGCTGTAATCCCTTCCTCAAAATCTCCGCTATTTCTTTAGCTTCAGCCCCAGTAAATATCTTGCCTTGAAAGGCTGGGTGAGCTATTGAGGCTTCCTCATACTTCACCCGCATGGCTTCTTCTCTAGCTCTAGCTCTCTTGTCTACCGCTTGATAATACTCAACCTTTGCCTCAGAGATAAGTGCTTTTGCCTCACTATCCAATATCTGGACTGTTTTAGCAGTTTCAGGTGTTGCTTTCTGTAACTCAGGGATAAGAGTCTTCAAAGTATCGGCTTGGTCAGAATAGACAGAAGCTATTGAGTTTATAGTATTGCTTGGCACTCTCTCACCACGCACCGCTCTATTAAGTGCTGCCAGTAATTGTTGAGCTTTTCTTAATCTAAGTTTAGCTGATTCCGCTTCTAATACTAAGGCTTCTGGTGCTGCCGTAGTGCGCCAATCAACCTTACTTAAAATCCATTCCGCCATCTGCTTATCGGCAATCTTATAGTAAGCTCCAAGAGTGTTATAATAAAGAGCTTCATCGCTGTTCATATAGCGATAGCCAGCAGTTATGCCATCTGAAGCCTCTTTGAATATCCTTGTCTTTTCAAAAGGCATTTTAGCCCCAACCCTACCACCTATGCCAACTCTGCCTGATTCTATTAGTTCCCCAGCATCATTGAACTTACCCATAACCCTTCGCCCAGCATATTGCCCACCATCTTCAAAAGATAGTTCGTTAATCTTAATTTCATTTCTGGTTAGAGCATTCAGTTTGGCTGCTTCTATCTCATCAGCACGTTTAATCCATTCTCTTTGTTGCTCTGTCATCTGTGCTGAGAACTTATCAGGTTTGGTTCGGATGTCATCAATAGAGATACCAGCAAAAGGCTCTTTGGTTAGTAATCCCATCTCATCAGTTTTACCCCATACTCTTTCCTGTGTCCCAATTTCCCATAGGTGAGCCATAACCGCCTGCGCTTTCTGCGCTCCTTCATCTTTAAGCACAGCACGTAAAATTATAGCTTGTCTTGCTGGGTCATTGGCAACAGCAGCAGGATTAAATAAACCTACTGCTTTTTTGACAAGAGGCAGATTAG
>ERZ1292629.2171-Hain-H43-01um-R1-2171-length-17159-cov-10_pt1 | contig 17159 bp, 19 predicted proteins | sample MGYA00564399_ERZ1292629 | MGnify/ENA primary metagenome ERZ1292629 (study PRJEB36523, sample SAMEA6512636) | groundwater metagenome | collected 2019-01-08 | study: AquaDiva: Metagenomics assemblies of 32 groundwater samples
ATTGTATATTTAAACTTGTTTATTGACTAGAATTTCTTATTTGGGATGTAGCCTATGTTATACAAAGTATACCTAGTATACGAAATATTTAAATATATAAAAAAGAACCCAAAGAAGCACAAAATGGCAACAAAAGAAAAGTATAATGTACCTATTACGGTCAAGTTCCCAGAAACATTAGTTAAGGCAATGGCTAGGAGAATTGAGCATAAGCAGAAGAAATTCCCTAGATATACCGAAGCAGATTTCATTAGAACCGCCGTAGTCAATCATTTAAAGAATAAGGGCTATTTGGATAAGAATAAGGATTACTTGTAGATTAAGAGTTATCTCTTTCTATAAACTTTCTTAATGCCTTACCTTTCGGGGCTAATCTATAAACAATTCCTTTAACTCCATGTTTACTTTCAAAATTAGGGGAGAATGCTAGGTTTATATCTGCAAGCCACTTAAGAGAACGAGAAACTTCTCTTAATCTTAAGGAAAATTCCTCTTTTGTAAGACTCTTATTTATTTTATCAGTTATTTGTGCAACTGGCTTTGCTATATCTTCCAAGGCCATAAATGATAGTTTATGTTGTCTGCCATTTGATATTCTTGCACTAAGAATAGCAAGTTCATCTTTCTTTTGCATATCAGATGAATATCAAAAATCCGATTAAATAGTAAGATACACATTTGATACGCAATATTTATAATCCTGAAAAACAGAAAAATTGTATGGTTCAGCTCTCAGAGAATGAAATAAGAGATATTATGAGATATCTTGAAAAAGGAAAACCTCTGCCAGATAACTATAGATTTCTTTTATTTGATGATAATAGACAAGTAGAACTTGTTTGGAATGGGAAATCTAACGATGTTGCAAATATTGTCCTTCCCTTTCAAACAATAGAACAGGTTGATGAACCAAGAAGCGAGAAAGAAACAAAAGTCCAGCGGACTCTTTTCGATGTAGACAATAGAGGAAGACAATTAAGCGGTTGGGCAAATAAGTTAATCTGGGGAGATAATAAGCTTATTTTAAGTAGTTTAAACAATGGTCCATTAAGAGAAGAGATAGAAAAACAAGGAGGAATCAAACTAATTTATATTGACCCTCCTTTTGATGTTGGCGCAGATTTTTCTATGAAAATTGAAGTAGGAGATAATAATGACGAGTTTACTAAAGAGCCAAATGTTTTGGAAGAATTAGCGTATAGAGATACTTGGGGAAAGAAGCAAGATAGTTTTAATCAAATGATTTATGAGAGATTAAAATTAATGAAAGACTTACTCGCTGAAGACGGAAGTATTTATGTTCATTGTGATTGGCGAGTTAGCGGTTATATGCGACTTATTCTTGATGAAATTTTTGGAAAAGAGAATTTTAGAAATGAAATAGTCTGGTGTTATAGTGGTCCAGGTAAGATTGATAGAGGATTTACTAGAAAACATGATACTATCTTGTTTTATGCTAAAAATAAAGAAATTACAATATTTAATACTCCCAGGATAGGTCATAAGTCAGGAATTCATAATCGTGGAGCATTTTTAGGTAAAACTTCAGAGGATTCTGCAGAAAGAGTTGAAGAATTAGAAAAAGAAGGGAAAAGATTAGAAGATTGGTGGATTGATATTTTTACTGCCGATAGAATGAGGAACGAGTTGGTAGGTTATCCAACTCAAAAACCAGAAGAGCTCATTGAAAGAATTATTAAAGCCTCTTCAAATGAAGGAGACCTCGTAGCAGATTTCTTCTGCGGTTCTGGAACGACCCTTGCAGTAGCTGAAAAATTAGGAAGAAAATGGATTGGTTCAGATTTGGGAAAATTTGGGATACATACAACAAGAAAAAGATTGATTGGTGTTCAAAGAGAATTAAAAAACCAAAATAAAAATTATAGGGCTTTTGAAATATTAAATCTTGGAAAATATGAAAGACAGCATTATGTGGGAGTTAATCCAAATTTAAGAGATGAAGAAAAACAAAAACAATTAGCAAAGAAAGAAAAAGATTTTGTCAAGATAATTTTACAGGCATATAAAGCAGAACAAGTTGAAGGATTTAATACTTTTTCAGGAAAGAAAAATAATCGTTTAGTAAGTATTGGACCAATCGATTTACCCGTAACAAGATTATTTGTTGAAGAAGTAATAAATGAGTGCAGACAAAAAAGAATAACAAAAGTAGACATTTTAGCATTTGAATTTGAAATGGGTTTATTCCCCAATATTCAAGAAGAAGCAAAAAACAAAGGAATCGATTTAACATTAAAATATATCCCCCGAGATGTTTTTGATAAAAGGGCAGTAGAGAAAGGTCAGGTTGTCTTTAATGATGTTTCTTATATTGAAGTAAAACCAACTACTAAAAAGAACTCTATTTCAATCGAATTGACCGATTTTTCTGTTTTCTATAATCAAGATTCTTTAAAAAATGTAGAAGAAACCTTAAGAAATGGTGGAACAAAGGTAATTGTTGAGAATGGAAAAATAATCAAGATTTCTAAAGACAAAGCAGGAATTTTAACAAAAGAAGTTTTAACTAAAAAATGGACAGATTGGATTGATTACTGGGCAGTTGATTTTAATTTTGAAAGTAAAAAAGAAATTATCCGAAGACCTATTGAGAAAAAGCAAGATGGAACGTTAAAAGCATTGCAAGAAAAAACTAAATATGATGAAGTTTGGACAGGAGAATATATTTTTGAAAATGAATGGCAAACTTTCAGAACAAAGAAAAATAGAGAACTTGAATTAAAAACTTCTTTTAAGGAACTTTCAAAAGGAAGAAGAAAAATAGCTGTTAAAGTGGTTGACATTTTTGGTAATGATACTATGAAGATTATCGAAGTAGGCATGGGAGATAAAAAATAATGAAGGAGCAAGAATTTAAGGTTGAATTAGAAAGATTTAAACAAAAGGCTAACTGGGAGAAAACCATCTTTTACTTTAGTCTAACTGCTTTATGGGGGATTATTATAATCTCCATCAAGGATGATCTTAAACTATTGGGATTGAATTTAATCTGGTGGATATTAATTTTGGGTGTGCTAATGAATCTCGGGGAGTTTTTCGTGGAGAATTATTTAGACACACAAGCGAATATTCTAAGAAAGAAGGTAGCTGGAAAAGATGCTAAAATATGGGATGATAAAAAGCTTTTACGATTAGTGGTCTTGGAAAGAAAATTAGAAAAGAAAACAAATATATCAGAGGAAATAAAGTCAGAAATTACTAATTTGAAGAATGAAATATGGGGGAAGAAATAGATACATGGCACTTCATAAAGATTTTCCAAAAGACCCTTATGAAATTCTTGAACCAGAAATTAGATGGTTTCCAGCAGATGAGAGCATTAGAGAAGAAGGAGCAAATAAGCTTATTCCTCCTCTTGTGGCGAATTTAAGAAAAGCAGTAAAGGAATGGAGAGATAAAGATTACGATGGAGCAACAGAAACAAGCAAGACTCTCTTAAAATGGTGGTTTGAAACTGAACATATAATCCCAAAAATAAATGATGAGAATTTCAAATTTAGATATTATTTTTGTCAAAGAGAAGCAGTTGAAACTATAATTTATCTTCACGATATTATAAAGGTGAAAGACAAATATGATTTAATGAAATTTGATAGTTCTGGGCTAGTTTCATCTGGGATGTTTCAAGAAAACTGGAAACGATTTGTTATAAAAATGGCAACTGGCTCTGGGAAAACAAAAGTCTTAAGTTTGCTTTTAGCTTGGAGTTATTTCTCAAAGATTTATGAGCAAGATTCTGATTTATCAAGAAATTTTTTGATAATAACTCCAAATATAATTGTTCTGGACAGATTGAAACACGATTTTGATAGATTAAAGATATTTAGAGAAGACCCAATTCTTCCACCAAATGGATTAAATGATAAGAACTGGGAAGATGATTTTCAGTTGACAGTTCATTTACAAGACGAAGTTAATATAAAAAATAAAATAGGAAATATTTTTCTGACAAACATACATAGAGTTTTTGAAAGCAGAAATAAAAAACCCTCTTCTGAAGATGAAAATACAACGGATTATTTTTTAGGTGAAAAACCAACTGGAGCAACCAATGAGTCCATGACTGACTTGGGAGAGATTATTAGAAACGTTGATGAATTATTAGTTATGAATGATGAAGCTCACCATATTCATGATGATAAACTTGAATGGTTTAAGTCAATTCAAGATATAAGTAATAAACTTTTACAAAAAGATAGTTATTTGTCTATGCAACTGGATGTAACTGCAACCCCTAAGGGAAAACATGGAGGAATTTTTGTTCAGACAATTTCAGATTATCCATTAGTCGAAGCAATTTATCAGGATATTGTTAAACATCCTATTGTTCCTGATACTGCAAGTAGAGGCAAACTGCATGAGAAAAAAAGCTCCAAGTTTAGCGAAAGATATGAAGATTATGTCCAATTAGGTTATGAAGAGTGGAAAAAAGTTTATGAAGAACAAGCAAAAAATAACAAGAAAGCAGTTTTGTTTGTAATGACTGATGACACTAAAAATTGTGATGAAATTTCCGAGTATCTTCAAAATAAATATCCTGAATTTAAAGATTCTGTTTTGGTTATTCATACTAAAGAGAATGGAGAAATTGCTGAAACAGCTACAGGAAAGAGCAAAGAAGATTTAGAAAGATTAAGAAAAGAAGCAAATACCATAGATAGTTTGGAGAATAAACATAAGGTTATAGTTTCTGTTTTAATGCTTAAAGAGGGTTGGGATGTTCAAAATGTTACGACAATTGTTGGTTTAAGAGCTTATACTTCTGAGAGTAATATTTTACCAGAACAGACATTAGGAAGAGGTTTAAGAAGAATGTATCGTGGTGAGAATATTCCCGAATATGTGAGTGTTATAGGAACTGAGAATTTTATGAGTTTTATTGAATCGATTAAAAGAGAAGGAGTTGACTTGGAAAACAGACCAATGGGTGTAGGAACAGCTCCAAAAACACCGATTGTTGTAGAAGTAGATAAAGAAAATATGAAAAAGGATATTGAAAAGATGGATATACAAATTCCAATATTAACTCCTAGATTGTTTAAACAATGGAAAAATTTGTCAGCTTTAGATGTATCAAAATTTGAAAATAAGAAAGTTGAACTAAAAAGATTTAGTGAAGAGGAACAAAGAGAGATTGTCTTTAAGCATATAGTCACCAAAGAGGACAAAGAAGAAGAAATTCATCACACAACAATATTAGATAGTAATAATCAAATAGACTATGAAAGCGTGTTAAGATTTTTTACTATGCAAATAATGAAAGAGCTTAGATTAATCAGCGGATATGAAATATTATATCCTAAAGTTAAAGAGTTTATTAAATTTTACTTATTCAACAAAGAAGTTAATCTGGAGGAACCAAATATTATTAGAAATCTATCTGAAGTGGAGGTAACAAATACTATCTATCAAACATTTAAGAAAAAGATAAATGAACTAACTATTATGGAAAAAGGAAATTCAGAAATAAGCGATCATATAAAGATAAGCAAGTGCAGACCATTTATAGCAAAAGACCAAGGATACTTTATTCCTAAAAAGAGTATTTTTAATAAAATTATAGGCGATAGCCATTTTGAATTAGAATTTGCGAATTTTTTAGATTCATGCGAAGATATAATCTCTTATGTTAAAAACTACTTTGCAGTCCATTTTACAATAGATTATAAAAATGCAGATGGAGAAATCTCAAGTTATTATCCTGACTTTATTGTAAAGAAATCTCAAAAGGAAGTGATAATTGTAGAAACAAAAGGGCAAGAGGATTTAGATGTTCCTGCCAAAATTGAAAGATTAAATCAATGGTGTGAAGATGTTAATCGACAAGTTAAGGGAATAAAATACGATTGGGTATTAGTAGACTATGAAAATTTTATGAAACAACCGCCAAGAAACTTTGAAGAACTTATAAAAAGGTTTAAGAAATATAAGAAAGATTAGAATAAGATGAATAAGCCTACCTTTCTCACAAAATCACGTTACGTAAACGGCTTACAATGCTCAAAATGGCTCTGGCTGAGCTTCAATAGACCTGAAGACCTTCCAAAAGTAGATGATGCGACACAACATAAATTTGATGAAGGACACAAAGTAGGAGAATTGTCTAAAACATTGTTTCCTGATGGAATTGAAGTAAAAGAACAATTAGCCCATCATAAAAACGATGAAGAAACCAAAGAGTTGCTCAAGAAGAGAAAACCTCTATTTGAAGCAGGAGCAATACATAAAGATGAAAAATGTTATGCTAGAGCAGACATTCTAGTTCCAGTTGATAAAGATAAATGGGATATTTATGAAGTTAAAAGCTCCACAGAAGTTAAAGAAGAGTATATCTGGGATGTTGCTTTTCAGAAATATTGTTATGAATCTGCTGGAATAAAGATAAGAAATTGTTTTGTCATGCACATAAATAATCAATACGTTAGGCAAGGAAAGATTGACCCAAAAGAATTCTTTATTACTGCTCCTATTTCTGATGAAGTTGAAGAGGAAATAAAGAATGTTGAAAGTAATATTAAGAAACTTTTTAGAATAATTGAATTAAAGGAATGCCCAGAGATAAAACCTCAAGAGTCTTGTTGTTTGGGAAGTACCAATTCAGATAGATTTGAAGAGATACACCAAAATGATAAATTTTGGAAAGAACATCCAGAATGCGATATATTTGATATGTACAGAGGTGGAAAAAGAGCATTAGAATTATTCAATGAAGGAATACTTGAAATTGGAAAATTAGAAAGCGTTAAACTAAATGATAAACAACAAATCCAGCATGAAACTCACAAAAGTAAAAAACCTCATTGTAACATTAAAGAATTAGAAAGTTTCATCAAATCTCTTAAATATCCTCTTTATTTCATGGATTTTGAAAGCTATAATACTGCAATCCCTCTTTACAATGGATTAAAACCTTATCAACAGATACCTTTCCAATTTTCAATTCATATTATCCCTAAGAAAGGAGCGAAAACTAAGCATATTTCATTTATTGCCTCTGGAAGCGATGACCCTAGACCTGAGTTCATTAAACAACTAAAGAAGGCATTAGGCACTAAAGGTAGTGTGATAGTTTATAATCAAACATTTGAGCAGACTGTTCTAAAGAAAATAGCAGAATATCTACCCTTGCATCAAAAATGGGTCGATTCTGTTGTAGAAAGAATGGTTGATTTGCTTATTCCTTTCAGAAACTTTGCCTATTATCATCCAGACCAACATGGAAGTGCTTCAATAAAGAAGGTTCTACCTGTTTTGACTGGGCAAACCTATGAAAACTTTGAGATTGCCAATGGTTCTGATGCTTCGTTATCTTATTTGCACATAACTCATGAGCCCGCTAGTAAAGAGGAGATTCAGAAGGTTAGGGAGGATTTAGAGAAGTATTGCGGACAAGATACCGAAGGCATGATTTGGATATTGGATAAATTGAAGGAGTTGATAAAATGAGTCTTGAACAAATATCTAAGTTATTTTATGAAAAAAATGAATTTGGTTTAAGAGACCTCGACAATACTCAAATAGAAATAATACAAAAATTAGTATTTCCAGAAGAAGATATAAAAGAATTTAAAACTCTAATAGGAAAGCTTGAATGGACTAAAATGCATCAATTTGTAAATGCTTGCTTTTTTCTACACGAATCTGAAAATATTTGTAGTAAATATTGTGAATCGATAAAATATGTTCTTTTATTTACAGCTATTGAATCCATTATGGGTGATAAAGACTATATGGATTTTAAGGACTGGTTAATTTCAAATAATTGCAAGGGCAAATTAGAACGAGATAGTAAGATAGCTAATTCAAATGCTTTAAATTTTAAGAAACTTATTGAAGAACTCTTTAAGATATATATAGATTCTTATGGCGTAACTGAACACGTCAGAAGATTTTTCTTAAATTATATTTCTTTAGAAGATAAGAAAACAATAATTTATTCAATTCAAAAAGTAAAATCAAATACTCCAGAAATAAGTAATATTATAACTCCTGTTCCACTTATGTCAGATGATGAAGTTAATTCTAAACTTAAGTCAAAAATCAGTCTTTTATATGATTTGTTTAGAAACAAAATAGTCCATCAAGGAGCAAGATGGATTCTAGAAGAAAACAAACAAAAAGGAGGAATTTGTGCAGGAAATAGTCTTTTGATTATTCTAGATGAAACTAATTCAGTAAAAATAGATGATAAATTAAACATAAATAAGTTTAGAGATATAGTAACTAAAGGGCTAAAAGAATACTATAAAAGAGACATAAAAAAATGAGAAATCCATTTATAATTACAAAAGAAGGTAAACGAGAAATTAAAAGAAATAAAGGATACTTAAGACTACTAAAGGACTTAGAAGAAGTATGGCCTCTTGAAGTAAGGGAAGATAATATTTGGAATGAATATCATTGTCATTCGAATGATTTAGAATCGCTTGAAAAACAAGGTTTTTTATTTGAAACAAAAATGCATGACTCTGAAAAGAAGCAGACATGGAAATATTATAAACTTGGAATCGGTGGTTTTCAGTATCTGTATTTGAGAAGAATTAACTTTTGGGTTATAGTTCTAGGAATATTCGCTTCAATTAGCACCATTTTAACTCTTATTTCTTTATTGAAATAAATCGTTAATTCTTTAAAGTTCGTTTTATAGCTAATTGTATGCTAGCGGACATATATTTAGGAACTGCATTGGCCATATTTCTTGCGATATTTGGCTGGAGTGAGACTATTTTTGGGCTGTCTCAAAGAACTAAGGAAAAGGAAGCTGAGTTTATGAGACGTGCAGAACTAACCCCTTCCAAATATTTAGAATTAAGAAAATTAGTTTCTACCAATAATGTTACTAATCAGGGAGAATACACCAAAAGTTTAATGAGGATTCTAAAAGATACAAAAATTAAAAGCGGAGATAGCAATATTTTAAACAAGCTTGGACAAAATGAACAACTTTTTCTTCCAAAACTTGAAAATTATAGTTTCTTTAAGAAACTTATTGCATGTTTATTATTTTTATACTTATATACTGCAGGAACAATAATGTTAATTATGGAAAATTCTTCAGTTACAAATAATCTAGTCTCATTAAATCCTGAGATTATAGTATTGCAGTCAGTTCTTTTAATTTTTGTGATTGCTGGAGGATTTGTTTATATAAAAACAAACAAATATGAAAGAAACATTCAGTTAAATTTGAATAGTTTGATAATTCAAATAAATGGAGGCAAATAATGGGTGGTAGAAAATCGTATCCTACAAAGAAGTTCTTAGGAGATTCAACTGGAGTTAAAAAAGATGTTAAACAACTTAAAGACTATATTGTGACTAAGGACGTTTCAAATATTTCTATTCAGACATTAAACATATTTTCTAAGTCTGCTAAACCATTAAAATACTCGGCGTATTCTACAAAGTTTTTCCCAGAGATAATGCGTAATCTTTCTAAATGGAAAGAAGAAAAGGATGTAAACGAACTTAGAAGAAACGTTGCAATTTCTTGGTCAAATGTAAAAGAAAGAACAAAGATATCTGTGCCTAAAGAAGTTGACAGAATTATTATTGAAAATGCTGTAAAAATCGTGGAGGGCAAAAAATGACTATTGACCCTCTTTTAGAAATCAAGAAAGTTTACATTGAATTCCATGTAAATGTTGAAATGGCTTTATTAGACCAAATTATTAAATCTCCCGAAATAATTACAGAAACAAATCAGTTAGCTCCTGCCGAAATAGACAATATTAAGAAAAATCAAAAAGAGATATCTGAAAAAGCACTTAAGTTCGAATCAGATTATTTAATTAGTAAAAATAAAATCAAGACTGAAAACCAATTATTCGATTTAATCGAAAGTATGTCGGATATTAAAATAATGAATCTCAGAAAGAAATTTTTAGTTCAATCAATAAATAGTTTTGTTCAAAATGGCTAAGAAAAAGATATTTTATGGTTCTCCAAATAAGATTATGGATTTTATGGGGACAAGCAAAGTTTCGGCAACATTCTATTCAATAGCAAATACCTTATTTATGTTAGAGAAACTAATAAAATCAGGAGAAAAAAGAAAATCTGTAAAAATAGATTATTATGTAGACTTATCTGAAGAGGAAATTAAAGAATTGAGTAATGAATTAAAAAATCTTGTTTTGGATGTGTTATGTGAAGAGATTGATTTTAAGTTTGTTAAATCTAACCTAAATATCAATGTAAAAAATGTTCCTAATTTTGGAAAAAATGATACTATCTGTTTATATTCTGGAGGAATAGACAGCACATTAGGAATTTTAAAATCAAAAGAAAAATATGGAAACGTTATTGGGCTATACGTTGGGCATCAAGATTTAGGTAAAATAACTCACAAAATAGAGATTATAAAAAAAGAGCTTTTAGATAGTGCAGGCATTTCCTTAATAAAATTCTTAGCTCCTGCAATGGGCAAAGGATACTCTCAATTAAGAGGTTTTCTATATGTTTTATACGGTGCAGTATTAGCAGATTTTCTAGAGGCAAAAAGAATTATTATTGCAGAATGCGGAGTTACTATGTATCAGCCAAAATTCGCACCTATGGATACTATAACTTACACAACCCACCCTTTAGTATTAAGAACTTCTAAAAAAATAACCGAAATTATCTTAAAAAGACCCTTAGCATTAATACTTCCGTTCGAAGATTTTACCAAAACTGAGATGATGAAATTATTATCTGATGATAATATCCTGTCTAAAACTCATTCTTGTTTATCAGCAAGATGGAATCAAAATTGTGGCGGTTGTTATGCTTGTATTACTAGGATGATAGGAAGCGTAAATCTGGAATTGTCTACAAGTTACTTTAAGGATAGTCATTTTGGAGATAGGAATAATGAAATTCTTTCTTCTTTAATAAATTTTTGTTTTAATTTTGAGATAAATAAAAAAGAAGTTGATTATTGGTCTCTTAAAACTATTGAAACATTTGATAAAAGCAATCTTTTTCGTAGGCATTGTTTAGATGTATTTTTATCTCTAAATAAACTCTCCAAAAAAGGGTTATTAGACTCAGATTATGGTTCAGTTCTAGACTCTTACAAAAAAGTTAAGGGCGAAGAGGAATTAATCAATCGAGAGAAACAATTAAATGATGATAAAAAACATCCCGATTTCGATAAAGAAGTTAGGTTATAGATGAATGGAAATTTGAGCCATATTTTAGATAATCAAGAAGTCTAATTACCTGATTAAAAAGTACACTTATCTTATTTTCGTATCCCTTACTGAGTCTTACGCGATTCTTTTTTCCAGATTTCAAATACTCCAAGTATGCTTTTTGACGGAAAAAGACAATTTCGCCATGGGCAAAACTATTTCTTGTCTCAATTATTTCATGTAATTTTTTTAAAAGAACTTTTCTTCTTACTTCAGTTAGTTTAAGCGCATCAAAATCTAATAAATCCTTCAATATCTTCCATTTTTGCATAAAGGTCAAGAACTCCTTTTCTAGAAATAGTTCAATAAAATATTTCTTTTTCTTCTGATGTTTTGAAAAAAAATAATTAACAATTATATCATCTAATCTAGATTCTACATTTAATGAACTAGTGACTATTTGACCACGCATAGTAGAGATATTATTTTGAATTTTTTGAATTTCAAATAAATCTTTTGCTCTAAATGCACCATCAAACTCTTTGTTGGTCTCGGGAATTATTTCGCCTTTACTAGCAAGTTTAAAGAGTGCGGGAAATTTCTCAGCCATAATAACTTATAGATGTTATTGTTTTTATATTTATCTTTAGGAAAAGAGTTCCGAGAAAACTTATCGTTGTCTCGGCAGTTCGTGCGGACAATTTCTGTCTATTCCAGCACAGGCGAATAGTGTGAGCCCCTGAGCAAAGCGAACAAAACGTAAAAAACAAAAGCCCTCTTGCGAGGGCAATTATTTCTAATTCTCTACAAAAGTAACGACTTGATACTTTTGACGAGGGTCTCCTGCCGAGCTTCTTCTTGTAACTCCGCAGGCATTTTGCCAAACCTTCCTTGAAGGATTCCATCTAAAGCCCAATTGCTTAAGGAATGTTAATTCCTCTGGACTTAATCGCTGTTTAAAGTCAGCCCAAACCCATAATCCTACTGCATAACAGCTTCTTATGAATTCTGGATTGTAGCTTTTTACAGCTTGAATAACCTCCAACTGCTTAGCATTTTCTTGTTCAGTTGTATTTTCCATTTTGTTTTGACCTCCTTTCAATTAGTGAATATTTTTTTATCATGCCCGACTTGAAACGACCGATTTTTACATTTTTAGTGAGAACTGCCTCTGGAAGAATGACGAGATGTAATTCGGAGCGACCCTGTGTTTCACTTGTTAAACAAAGCAGATAAGCCCGAAGCCCTCTGAAAATATGATTGCAAGACATGAGTATCACAGCGTAGCGAGAAACGGAATAAGCCAAAGGCGGTCGAAGCAATGATATTTACGAGCTGGTGAGGAATAGCTTATTTGCTTTAAGGGGAAAAATCTAAAATGAATGAAGCCGCAAAAGTAATAATTATGATGTACATAGGATGGGCTACATTATGCACACCAATTTTAATGTATGTGAGCCATAAATAAAAAGTAAGTGCTCTCGAAGATAAAGCAGCAGCAACAAAAAATGTATGTTTTGATAAAAATGGTAGAAGAATATTCGGATTTGCTACGCTAGATAAATCTAAAGATGGAAAAATAGATGAAATAAGAGAATATTCCCTAAAATATTATTCTGGTGGAAGAGCCAGTGGCTGGGGACCTGGAACTGACAAATATCATCCAGGAGATAAGAGATTCGAAGAAATAAGACAAAGATATTTCAGTCAATTGGAATATGAGAAGAAATGAAAATATACAAATTAACTATTTCTACCTAAATATCTATTCACTTCATCCAATGTAGGCATCTCATGGTATACTCTTTTCCTATCTAAAAAAGGAATGGGGCTAAATGAAGGCACTACTCCATAAACAAATTGACTTAACCCTAATTTATATGCTTCCAGATTTAAATTTCTTCCAAATTTCCCTCGCCCGACAACCGTCAAAGGTTTAAAATTATCAACCTTCGAACTTTCTTGAAGAAGAGTCATCAAATTAGATCTATCTTCTTTACCTCTATCCTTAAGTCTATCTTTTATCGTACATTCAAAAACAACATGATCAGCTCCCAGTCTTAGAACATCAGAGTATATTGTAATTAGATTATCTTTTGAAGGAGTCTCTTTTAAATTAGTATATAAAATTACAACTTTGGAAGGTTTTTTTCCAAGAAGGAAAAAATTCCGTCTTAACTGATGCTCTAATTCAAAATATTGAAAACCCTCTTCTACTGCTTTTCTTAATAATGCAATTCTATCTAAATCGTGCTTTCCCACCTTATACCCTTCTTCTTCTATTCTTGTTTCTGGTATAGACGCAACATTACGTATAGAAACCATTAATTCGGTATTAGGAAATGCTTGCCTTAATGTTCCAATAGTTCTTTCATTCAAATGCTGAGGATCTAAACAGTCTAATCTTAATTTTAACACGTCTGCTTTATTATCTCTAATTACGGACAACCCAGAGTCAATAACTGAAATAGGAGACTGCTCGGCAATAACTGCCACAACTTTTTGTTTAAATCCTGAAATCATAATAAATATTCTCAAAAATCTCTTTTTAATTATTATTGTTATTAACATTTACTCAAAATTATATTCGAAAGTCATAAAAAACTCATTTTTAACACATAAAAATTTGTTTCATAACCTTTATTAATCATTATATTAAATCACCAATACAATTAAATAATAATCACTACTTAAATAAAAAGAAAAGATGGAAAATCAAGATAACCAAAACCAAAAAAAAGAGATAAATGAAATTCAAGACACAATAATTCCAATTCCACAAACTCCTGAAAAAGCTACAGAAGAAGAATTTTATTCGACATTAAAACTCCTTGCCCCTGGAACCGCATTCAGAACTGCTCTCGATGGAGCACTAAAAATAGGAAAAGGAGCATTAATAGCAATAGAAAATGAGGCATTGATACCTTTAATGGACGGAGGATTTAGAGTTAACTGTAGATTTACTCCCCAAAGACTTATGGAATTAACAAAAATGGATGGAGCAATCATTCTATCCAAAGACCTAAAAAGAATCACCCACGCAAATGTTCTTCTAACTCCAGAAAGCAAAATAAAAAGTCTTGAAACTGGAACAAGACATAAAGCCGCAGAAAGAACAGCCAAACAAATATCTGGATTAGTAGTAGCCATCTCTGAAAGAAGACATGAAATAAATATATTCTATAAAAATATTAGGCATACTCTAAAAAATACAGAAGAAATTCTTAGAAAAGTAAATGAACAAGTTCAATTAATAGAAAAACAAAGAGAACTATTCGACAAAAATGTAGAAAAATTAAACAAATTAGAATTGAAAAATTATCCTAGTCTTCATCAAGCAGTTATAGTTCTTCAAAAAGGAAAAATGATTCAAAAAATAGGAGAAGGAATGAAAAAATACTTAGTAGAGCTAGGAAGCGAAGGAACTCTCCAAAAAATAAGATTAAAAGAAATAACCTCCGGAATAGACAAAGAAGTCAATCTCATCATAAAAGACTATACTAGATTAGATATGAAGAAATCAAAAACTCTTATTGATACTTTAACCTATGATGAAATTCTAGATGCAGAAAATATGCTTAGAGTTCTTGCCTATGAAAAAGCAATTCAACTCAATCCTATCAAGGGCTGGCGTTTACTCTCCAGAACTCAGTTACATGAACAAGATATCGCAACAATAATAAAACACACAGGAAGTCTAGGAAAAGCATTATACGCTAAAGATGTAGATTATAATACTCTTCTCGGAGACGAAAAAGCAATACACCTTATGGAAGAAATTGAAAAAATAAAAATGAATCAATAAACGGGCAAGTTAATTAGATTCATTCCTAGATTCAACTAACATTATTCGATCCATTTTAATATCTTCCCAATTATTATTCAATATCTCCTTCTCCTCTTCACGAAATTAATTCTATTTAATATAGACATTAGATAATTCTCGCTTAAATATTAAAAAACAAGTATAATTTTACACCAAAAACCAAAACAATTAATTATTTTCTAAAACCCTATAACCTCAATTTCCCACCCTGCCACTCTCTAATAATCGTTCTTGCAGTTCTATCTTCATCAATTTCCGCTTTCCTTTTCAAAAATCTTCTTTTCTCTCCAATTTCAAGCATTACTTCATAAGGATCTCTAGACTTAATTTCAATTCCATAAAACTCTTTTAATTTCTCCGGATTCTCAATCAAAAACATTTTAATTATTTCCTGGGCAGACTTATCTGGCACTCTCAATTTATCTGGACTCTTACTTCCAATCAAAACTAATCTGTTATTCTTATCTTCAAATGGAATTACTCCTGGAGAGTCTAATATCCTTAAATCTCCACATTTCACCCACTGAACTCCTCTAGTAGTCCCCGGCTTGCTAGAAACCTCAGTTCTAGACCTATGCACCAAAGCATTAATCAAAGCACTCTTACCAAGATTAGGATATCCCACAATCCCCACTCTTGCTTCTTCAATCCCAAATCTCTTGGCAATTATCTGCAATTTTATCTTTAGATTCTTAACTCCCTCATTTTTAGTCCCGGAAACAATAAGAGAATCAGGATATTCCTTTGCCAATCTGGCAAGATGTTCAGAAGTAGCTAAATCTTTCTTAGTAAATACAACAACAAAGGGAAGTCTCATTTGATTAATCTTATCTAGCAACTCCAAATTCAAACTCAGCTCAGGCATCCTGGCATCCGCTACAATAACTGCAATATCTATATTTCGCATCATGTCTAAGACAACAGGCCAATATCCCATATATCAAATAAGAAAAATCCCCTTATAAGAGTATCTATAGAGAAGTTTGAATAAATCGATTTGCAAAATTTGCAACCTCTAAAACTGCAAGATTTTGCCGTTTCAAACTTCTCTTAGAGACTGAGAAAACTTTAAGTTTTCGAGGTGTTCAAGAACTAAAGTTCTTGACAACTTTGAGTCATTTTGCAAAGTTCTCTATAAACTGTATTACCAAAAACAGCGAAATATATATAAACAGATTTGAACCAGGTAAGTAAATGAACAGCGTATCTAAATTCGGGCTCTATGGTCTTTTATTTATAGCAATACCTTACTTTTCTGTTAAAGGAATAGTAAAGGCAAACAAAGAGGCATATTCTCAAGGAACTCAAATGGGAAAAGTTGTTGAAATTCTAGGAACATTTAACGAAATAAATACCCTTCGAAAAGACTCTCTTCTTGGAACTGTAGAAGAACTGAGAAGAACTGAACCAAATTTCACTCTAACAAATAGAGCAGAATTGTTAACTAATAAAACAGAATTAGACAGCAAATTACAAGACGTATTTAATTCGTCAGATTCTAGAACAAGGCATTTGTTTAGAGCATTTTTTGCGCATGGAAAAGATTGGGCATATGAAGATACAATAAATAGATTAGGTACCAATTTAGCCAAAACAAATTATTAATTATTCTCATTAGCTCCTAATAATTCAAGAAGACTAACAAAACAAGATTCATGCAGATAATAATGTTCAACCCAATTATTTTTACCAAGCACAGCAAAACAAAGAAAATCATCAGTCCTTAATCGTCCACAAATATAACATCCATACTTACAATCATCTAATCTACTCGCTTCTCCCACTCCTAAAGAAGATAAAGTCTTTAATCTTTCTATGTTAGCTAGATATCTTAACCCAATTTCCATAAAAAATCAATTCGGGTAAGCTTTATAAACCATTCTTTTCTATGATTTTTATGAAAAGATCTTCAAGACGTTGGAAGAAAAAGAACCAAATGAGATGGAAGTGGCAAAGAAAAAGAATCAGAAAAGAAAAGAGAAAGAGAAAGCTACACAGATCTAGATCTGCTTAAGATTAAATTAAATTTTATTTCAATCTTAATTAATTATCAAAAAATCAATTTCTTATTAAATACGAGAATCTATTTAAACAGATAATACTAAATATAACTATGAAAAAAGAAATAACTATTTCACCAATAGAGAAGTTTGCAAAAATAGCCTAAATCTAGTCTAAATTAAGAGAATAATTGC
>ERZ1292629.1328-Hain-H43-01um-R1-1328-length-24594-cov-11_pt2 | contig 17158 bp, 21 predicted proteins | sample MGYA00564399_ERZ1292629 | MGnify/ENA primary metagenome ERZ1292629 (study PRJEB36523, sample SAMEA6512636) | groundwater metagenome | collected 2019-01-08 | study: AquaDiva: Metagenomics assemblies of 32 groundwater samples
TTCATCCCACGAGCCCTTTCCCGATCGAGTTGATGATCGTCCACATCTTGCTCACCGCGTCTTCCTTTGTCACGGCGACTCCTTCCGGCGGCGTGCAGCCCGGGACCATGATCCACTCCCAGTTGAGCGCGGCCTGGCCGAACCATCCGATGCGCTCCCCGTGGAGCCGGGCCTCCTTGAAGCGCCACAGCTCGTAGGCCGGTTCCCAGTGCAAGGGCCAGGGGCGATCGGTCACAGACCAGCCTGCCTTGGTGTACTTCCCCGTGAGCCGCAAGCACGCGAGCTTGACCCGATCAGGATCGCCGCCGATCCACAGGTGCTTGAGCTGCGCCATCGCCTGCCCGCAGTGGACCGGGGCCGCGCGCACGTTCTCGTACACGTCAAGCTGGCCGCAGGCGTCGCAGCGGAAGGTGAGCTGGATCTGCGGGGTCACACGAAGGAGGCTCATCGAACGTTCTCCCCGTCCCGCCAGCAGATGGACAGGCCCGGGCAGTAAAGTAGTCCCTCGCGCACAGCTTCACCACAGGTGAGACACGTGCCAACAGGCAGGACCGGCACCCGGGCGAGCGCCTCCTGAAGCGCTGCCTGTAGCTGCGAGTCGCGCGCGCGCGACATGATCAACACGGCCTCTTCCTGCACCCGGCTTAGATGTTTGAGCGCGACCTGCCAACGCGTCCACGCCTCGCGTTCGACACGAATCGCGTCGTTGAGGTTCCAAGACGGCATCAACGGCATCAACGTATCCTCACGATCCCGAACGGGCCGAAGACGTGCGCGAATAGATGGGGCCTCGGGCCGAAGTACGAGACGTAGTTTGCGCCACCGGGACGGTTCCCGGGTGTTCCCGGAGGCGGGTTGCCGAACGACAGGCGTCCTTGCCAGAAGCATCCGGCCGTCTCCCGGTTCGCCAGCACGTGCCACCAACGCGTGTCGGTCTTGGCGGGCAAGAGCGAGATCAGCTCCAGTTTGCCGAGAAACTGGCCCTCCCGGATAATTTTCGGGATCGCCTCGCGCAGGAACGGTCCGTACGGTGGGTTGCAAAAGATGACCCCGTCTCGATCCTTGCCGTCCCCGTGCCAGCTTTCGGCCAGGAGCGCGTCCTCGCACCCGCAACCAGGACCGTACGCAAACACAGGCCGGGTCAACGAAGCCTCGTTCCAGAAAGGATCGAGGACGATCACGCCCATGGCGCGCACCACGTCGAGAAATCCGCGCGGCGTGGTCCAGTTCGGCCAAGCCGAGACGGCGCCTTGCGCGACCTTCATCTTCTGCGGCGCCATCAGCTCTGAGCTGAAGCGAGTTGATCGCCTCCATGGATTCGTGAACGTGAAACCGCGTACCCCCGGAGACGCTCCCGCAGCCACCGGCTCGCCCCCGGCGGGAGCTTTTGGGCCGTCTTGGTCGCGGCCACGCTCGGGTTCCTGGTGGAAGGCCTCCGGGGACACGGCGAATCCGTTCACGGCCAGATCATGTATGCCTCGCGTCGCTAGTGGCGGCGGTGGCGAGCCGCCGGTTGTACCAGTCTGAGAAGGATCCGGTATGGTTTCTCCTGGGTGGCGCACCTCCTTATGTGTTGTCACGGATTTTCGTCCTTCAGTGGACGCTTCTGCACGTGCCGCCGTTCGAGATACCGCACCACGTAGTCGAGCGGCGATGAGCAGAAACGAATACCTGGAGTCTCAGTGGCGCCCGCAGGCTCGAACTTGGCGCCCTTGTGATCGGCGATGATCGATTCGAGGGCCGCGCCCATCTGAAGGCGCTTGGAAACCTGGATCGCCCAGGCGTCGATGAAGCCGGACACGGTCGATCCCGCCTGAGCGAGCTTGACGAACACCTCGCCAACGCGACCATCCGGGTAGAAGCCCGGGATGACGTAGCCCTTCACGTCGCCCTCATGAGCGTGAATGACGAACTTGTGGACGCAACTCTCGCGCTCATCGGGCAGCTTCTGCGAGGTCGCCCCGGACTGGCAGCCAACGATGCCCTTCACCGGCTACCCCCGGAGCGGAGGCGGTCGAGGGCAGCGAGGGCGTCGGCCAGCCCGCTATAGATTCCGCCGTAGGTTGGGTAGACCTTGCGCGCCGCCTTCTCCACCTCGCGCAGCATGGCCAGCTCTGCGACCTGCGTCTCCACCTGCGCTTGTACCTCCTGCGCGAGTTGCTCGGTCACAGGGTTGCCCGCCAGCTCGCCCGGGATCACCACGTTGATGAAAGGCCCGATGTACACGTTCTCGGCGCGCTTCCCGGCAGCGGCCAGCTCGTGCACGCCGCGCGCCTCGGCCAGGAGCCGCTCGCAAGGATCGGGGCAGCATTCCCCGTGCCCGCTCCAGGGCGTGTGCGCCTCGCACCAGCCCCGGATCCTGTCGTAGTGGTGCTCCATGTGCTCGTTCACCCGCATGCATCCAGGCCACTCGCAGAAGAGAGTGAGCTGTCGCTTGAGAAACGCTGCCGTCGCATCCGATCTGTCGTACCCGACTAAGTTGTGAACGTGCAGGCTGCGTGCTTCAGCCGCTAGAAGCTCGGCCTGCATTCCCCCCGAGAGCCTCGGGCCGACGAGTAGGATCGCGTCGCACCGCTCGATCACCGCTACGGCGTGCTGGAACCCCAGCTTCCGGTGCTCCGGGTTCGCGTCGTCGAGGACCTCGCACTCGGTGATCCAGGTCGCGACGATCGCGATGCCGGGCATGCTGTCGTAAAGCCAGCGGATCCAGCGCCGGGCTTCCGCGAGGTTGCCGGGGACGTCGCCGGAGACCGGGTGGGCCAGGTAGATGACCTTCATATGTCTGCCAGCCGCGCCTTGAGCGCGTGCGCTGTCTCCGGTACCCGTTCACAGCCAGTGAAATCGAGCATGCGACTGTCTCTGACTTCGGGTCCCTTGACCGGGAATTTCGGGCCCACCACCAGGATCGCATCGCACCGGGCGATCACGGCCGCTTCCTGCTGGATCAGAACCTGCCGCGAGAGCTGCGCGTCGTCGAGCACCTCACGCGCGACGATCCAAAGCGCGACGAAGGCAACGCCGGGAAAGTGATCGTAAAGCCAGGAGATCCACCTCTTGGCCTCGGCAACGCGCTCAGCGATCTCCCCGGCTGGGGACAACAGGTAAACGATCTTCATATCGATTCCTGAAAGTCTTTCGTGACCTCCTGTGCGCACACCAGGAAACGGTGTGCCTCTATGAGACTTTCGGCGGCATTGTGCAGGACTTCCGGATCGTGCTTGAAAGCCATCTCTCACACCTCAGCCCAGTCCCTTCCCACCTTCGTTTCGATGGGAAACTGCATTGTGATCCCGTTCGCCGGGTTCGTGTACTCCTGCGGGAAGCACGCCTCGATCGCTTCGATCATCGAAGGTGCTTCACTCTCCGGCCCGAGGAAGTAGGCCGCGTCGTGAACCTGAAGAATGATCGAGAAGCCGTTGGGGAAAGCCGGGTAAGCGGCCTCCATCGCCTCCGCCCCGTGCCGCGTCTCGAACCACGCGACGAGCCGCCGGAAGCCTTCGGCCATCAGCTCGGCGCCCATCGTCTGCACGTCCCAGTTTGCGACCTCGGTCGGGCTCGCGTTACCGAGCGGCCAGATGCGCTGGACACCGAACAGGAACGAGCGGAGCCGGTGCGGCGCGACCGCGACCTGGGCGCGCTTCATCGCTTGCCAGATCGCGACCCTGGGCATCTTGGCCTTGATCACGTTCACGGCGCGGGCCACGTCCTGGATCTTGACCTGTGGATCGTCCTTGAGCAGGTTCGCCCACAGGGTCTCGATCGAACCCTCGTAGAAAGCGCCGTACTCGGTGCGCTTGATGAAGTCGTACAGCTCCGGGTCCTCTTTCTTGCCGCGGTAAGCCGTGGGCCAGCACTCGCGCGCGAGCATGTCGTGGATCTTGGCGACATGCTCGCAGAGGTACGAGTCGCCCGACAGCATCCCGATGACGCGCGCCTCCTGCTTGTCGAAGTCGAACCCGGCAAGGACCTGACCGGATGGAGCAACGACCTGCGCGCGGAGGTTGGGGCGGTGACGGCGCTTGTTCGCGCGAGGCCAGTTTTGGCAGTTCCCGGCCACGACCACGTTCTGCCCGCGCCGGACGAGTACATAGCTGGATGGAACGCTGACGCAGTACACGAGCCCTTCGTGCGCGACCGGCTTCCGCTCCAGCGTGTTGGTGTACACGAACCGGCGATCAGTGAAATCGAGCTGCCAGTTCGGTTTCGTCTGCGCCGGGGAGCCCCAGTACACCCTCGAACGGGCCCGGACGCCCGACACGGCAGCGACAGCTTGCACAAGATCCACGTTGCGCTTATCGGAGGAAGAGTAGCTCCGGCCACGACGGCAACCGTCCCAGTTGAGAAGCTCGTCCAGGAACCTCTGCCGGGTCGCCAGATCCCAACTAAGCACCCAAGAACCGAAAATCTTCTCTTGTCCCAGTAGCTCACGTACCTGAGTGGTTGACACTGAGGCCTTGGCTCGGATACGCGTTTGTTTGTAGCAAGCCTTCCACTGAGAGGTCGTCTCGCGTTCACGCACCGAGTAAGCTATGCCGAGCGCGTCTAGGCAGGCCAGCAGCCGGGCGATCTTTCGCGGTTTCACGAAGCTGAAGTCCCACCCACCATCGTGCCAAGAACCATCGGCCTGCGCTGCGCAGATCAAAGTAACGAGATCAGGCGGCACGGCCGTCCCGCCCATCAGCGTCCCGTTTACAGGGATCATGTGATCGGGAGGTACAGCTTCCGCTTCAACATCGAACCATCGATTCGAGCGTCGTGTCTTCACCGGAATTCGATGATCACCTGTCACTAATAGGTCCAGGTTCCGGTGCTGAAGGTGAACTAGTTCGCCTTCGTGCTCTTTCTTGATCCACCGGGGTACAGTGAATGAAATCGCAGCCGAAGGCAGCACAACCTGCGCCACTTCCAGCCCGGCTGGCGGGGGCCATGCGAACGAATCGAACCGGCACCAACCATTTCGCGTCAACACCTCCGTTTCACCATCAAAGCACTGCGGATCCTCGAAAGCCCAACGCGCCGTGATCATGTGGACCTTGATTCGCGGGTAGAGCCGCCAGGTACCGTCCACGCGCTGCACCGCCGCCTTGCGCACCTTGCGCACGAACGTCGAGAGCATCTTGTCGGCGTCGCGGAAGAGGAGCAACCGATCCACCTCGGGAAACCGGCGCAGGGCTTCGAGGATGAGCCGCGCCGTCGAGACCTTGCCGGTTTTGGTCTCGTGGTAGAGCGGGACGCGCCGCGCGCGCAGGAGCCCGATCACATGGTCAGGCGTGTGCGGGTTCCACTCGAAGATCGGATGACCAAACCCGCCGCAGGCCGTACACGGCTTCATGCGCGGCCGGTAGCTCGTGCAGGCGCAACGCTCCGGCTCAGGCTTGCCCTTGACGAACTTCGACCATGAGCACGGGCCGCTCACGTGCTTACCGGCCGGGTGCTCGCACTCGCACCGCGCGTTCACTGCGACCGGCCGCGCGCCAGCACCGTTGCACGAAACGCAGGCCACCAGCTCTCTCACCCGCTGCGCGATCCGGGACGGGTAGTCCGGCGCGTCGCTCTTCCGCGCACGCTTAGCTTGCTCCATCGCAACTTGCTGGAACAGGTTCTCGCGGATCGCTGGATCGTTCGCGCTGCGCAAGAGATCGGCCATCGACTCCTCGACGACCTTGACGAACAGGGCGTCCAACCGGTCGTTCTCGGCCAGGTCGAGCGGGATCCCGGTGAGCATCGCACGCGTGGCCATGGCCGCGTTCGCTCCGTACATGTCGTAGGCGCGACCGAGGTCCCCCTCCGAGATGAACCGGCCTTCGATCTTGGCCAGCCGCGCGCACGCGAGCGTGTCGATCGCGCAGTACCGCGTGAGGCTCGCCGGGGTCTCCTCGCCGCCGCGAAACTCCGCCTTCCACGGCGGGATCGCGAAGAACTGGGTCGCGGCGCGCTGGAGATCGTGCGGCAAGCCGGGGAAGATCACGTGGTGCCCGAGCAACGTGCAGTGGATCGGGCCGCGCACAGGGAAGCTGCGCCACTCCAAGACAGGCACATCGTACAGGCGGTTGTGGATGCACTTGGCGACCGGCGGGTCCGCGAGGATCTCCGCGACAGCCTGAAGCGTGGCTGCGGGCAGGATTTCCCACAGGACGCAGATCGATCGGCCCGGGTGCCCAAGGCCCACCGCGCGGATCTGCGCCTCGTGCGGCCGGAGGGACGTCGTCTCCAGATCGAGCGCTAGGAAGCGTTGCTCGCGGCACTCGGCCAGGATCCCGGCGACCAGCGCCGCTGCGCGCTGTGAATCTTCGTACTCGACCTCGATCGTCTCGGCGAAAATCTCCTGGCGGCCGGTCGCGAGCCGGTGAACCTTGCCCACGTCGGCGATGAGGTTCCAGGCAAGCAGGTCGAGCGCGCGCGCGTTCATCTCGCCGCCCGCGCCGCCACGCAGGATCGCAGCCGGATGGATGGTCGGGATTGTGGACCGCGGGCCGGTCCCGTCCACATCCCGGACGAAGAGCGCGCCCGCGATCTTGGAGATCTTGATATTCTTGAGCAGGCTCGTGATCACGTCTTCAGGCTCAGGCTCGCTGAAGTCGCTCTCCGAGATCGCATCGGAATCAACCGTCTCGATCGGCCCCTCCGGCTCGCTCACCTCGATCTGAAGGGTGCGTGCCGCCGCCGCACCGAGCAGAAGCACCGGGCGTCCCGGGAATCGCGCCAGCTCGGCCCGGAGCCGGGGCGCGCACGCGACCCGCGCCGCCTCCTTCTGCGCGTCGCCCGCGCCCTCCGGTGTGCAGAGCAACGCGTTCGTCACCCACAGCGACGCGCGCTCGGCCCGGTTCGTGTCGAGCGCACGTTGGAGGAGCTTACCTGACTGGCCCACGAACGGGCGTCCCTGCGCGCGCTCGTTCGAGCCCGGACCCTCCCCGACGAGGATCCAGAGCGGGCGCTCCGGTCCCTCGCCAGGTACGGGCCGGGACGGATTGCCATCCCGGCCGAACGGGCACGTACCGCACCCGGGAGATCGATCTGGACCTCTGATGAGCATCAGCCTTGCCACGGAAGGCGCGGAGGACTGCGCCACCGGAGGGGTAGGCTCCGGCTGTACAGTTTCCGAACCGTGCCTTCCATGCCAGGGCCGAAGCCGTGGCAGTGCTGCTAGACCCAGGGCCTCTCCCCCCGGATCTTGTGCGTCGTCTTCCTGGTGATGCCGCCGGCGGCCTCCTGACCCGGATACATCATGTTCTCGGACTTCTTCTCGTAGACCTCGTTGATCACCTGCGCGCGGAACTGCTTGCCGACGAAGGCCGCGAGCTGGGTGGTCTCGCCGGGCATCGTCACCGGCACCGCGCAGACCTGGCGGATGTGCCGGAAGCGCGAGATCGCCTTGCGCGTGAGGTAGTACCACGTCTTGGACTCGCGCCCCTTGTTGACCCCGTCGATGCACTTGAGGTCCAGCTCGACGCACGGGGTCTGCTTGCTCGGCGACGCGGACTTGCGCGCCCCGGTGATGACGAAGCCTGCGTTCGGCTCCGGATCGAGAACGCTCGTGCCGTCCCACGTGCGGCCGTCGTCGCCATCGTCGTCGAAGCCCGACAGCGAGACGTAATCTACGCCACCCAAATCATTGACCGCTTCGTTCGTTTCGTTCATGACCTTCATCTCCTCTACCGCGTGACGCGGTGACTGCCGAACAGCGCGCCCTCGAAATCCCTGTACGTCGCCCCGAGCAGGGGATGCGCCATGGTGAGCGGGGAAGGCACCTTGCCTTCATCCCGCCCGCCGCCCGGGTAGGGGCCAAAACCACTGGTGTGTACTTCGTGAAGGCCGGTGCCGGGGTTCTTCTGCTGGTACCAGAAGAAATCGCAGCGCGCCGGCGCGCTCTTGTCCGTCGCGCCGCCGATCAGCGCGCTACCCAGCGTACCCTTCTCCGGGTCCGGGTCCTTGGCAAGCGCCGTCCACACGACGTTCCCCGGCCACTCGTTGTGAACCGTGAGCATGAGATAGCGCAGGTGCATCTCCAGATCGCCGTAGACTATCCGGCGATCGACCCCCTTGGTGCGCGAGGGGTTGTTCATCTGCGCTTGCTCCGACGCGGCCCGGAAACCGTCGGCGTAAAATTTCAGCGAATCGACGACAAGGGTCCAGTACTTGTCAGGATCCTTCGCGACCGTTGCCTTGATCTCACCCCAGCGATCCCAGAACTCGCTGGAGCTGGAGATCGGGTAGACCTGAGGCGCGCGCGCGGGCTCGTAGAAGGCCTCGGAGTTCATCGACACCAGGGTTTCGTAGCCGTGCTCCGAGTACTCCGAGATGAATACGGGCCGGGGGAACGTGCCCGCGAAGCGCGTCTTCCCCGCGCGCGTGTGACCGTAGAGCAGGAACGTGTGCCTGCGCGAGCGGTTCTTGCGCGCTTCGATCACGTCGATGACCTGGCGAGGCGGCATCTCAGGACTCCTTCCCGCGAAACAGGGGATCGTAGCGTTCCATGAGCTTCAGGAAGACCCAGCGGCAGGCGCGCGCGTCGGATAGCGCCGTATGCGCCTTTCCGGGATCAATCCCGAAGTGCCGCACGAGCGTGCTGAGCTTCAGGTCTGGAACGTGACCGCCCATGAGTAACGGCATCGCCAGCGCAACGGTATCGATCTTGTGGTACCCGCCGCGCCAACGAGCGCCCACCGATCCCATCGCATCCTGAAGGAAGGCCCAGTCGAAGGGTGCGTTGTGCGCCGCGAACAAGGCATCGCGCGAGTAGTCGATGACGCAACCGATCGCTTCTGCAAGCGAGACGGCAGCCGTCCATTTCTCCGGGCTGTATCCGTTCACAGCCGCAGCGCGAGGATGAACGGGTTTGGTAGGTACGACCTTGGTCGTGTACTCATTGAGTACAATCCCCGCCGGGCTGGTGAGCACGCACGCGACTTCGATGATCGAGGCCTGTCGAGGATCGAGCCCACCGGTTTCGCAGTCGAAGAACAGGATGTTGTAGTGCCGCCCCTCGCTCATAGCATCGCCCTCCGAATCGCCTCAAGAAGAACACTGTAGGCGGCTCGAACATCGTCGAGCGTGGCCTCGCCGTGCGCCCACGCCTGCATTGTCTGAAGCGCAGAGGTCGCGACCGCGCGCGACCATCCATCCCGGATCCGCAACAGCGCAGGCTCCGCGCGTTCGCACAGCCACAACGTCTGCTGCTTACTCAACCCATTCATCATGGTTCCTCTGCGCAGTGGTCGAAGAACTCGCACTTCCGGCCGAAGTGGATGCACGACTTCCGGTTCCGAGGGAAGAACTCCGCCACCTCACACAGCCGGTAGACGCTCTCCCACATCCGAAGGTCCCGCACGTGGTCCCGCGCGCGCGCCATCGATACCGGCACCATGATCCGGTAGAGCTGCGGGACCTTGGTCTTGACGACCACGTTGACCATCACGCCCGCGAGCGGCCCGTACCTCTTGACGAGACGCGCGTGGTGGTAGATCCACATGTGGCCGAGGATCTGGCCGTCGTTCTGCCAGCCCTCCAACGTCGCCACGTCGGCGCGCGAGGCCGTCTTGTGCTCGACGATCCAGGTCCCGGGCGGAAGGTTCGCTTCGTTCGGCACGACCTCGGCGATGAGATCGTAGCGGGTCGAGATGCCCTCGGCCTCGGCGCGGATCTCGACCGCGAGCGGCCGGAGCGGCTCGTTGTCATAGTAGGCCTGGTAGGCCCCGTCGAGCCGGTAGGCCTCCGTGACCACGTCGGGGTCGACCTTGTGGTCGAGGAGCTGACCGCGCAGCCGGGCGGTGTCGAAGACCGGCGCGGGCACCCAGCCGCGGCCCTCGCACAGGGTGCAAGGTGCGAGCGGCGCCGCGACGCGCACGACGCCGCGCTTGCAAGCCCCGCACTTCTCGCTGCGGACGCGTCCTACGCCCGCGACGCGCCCTACGCCCGCGCACACCGTGCAGACCGACGCGATCATGAGCGGCACCAGCTTCTTCAGCTTACAGGCGCAGGGGACGCGGCCAGCGTGCTCGATCTGAGCACCGTAGTCGACGGCGCGCAGGAAGTGAAAGAGCGAACCGACTTCCAGCGGCACGTTGTGCCCGCGCTCGACCGCGTGCTTGCCGGTCGCGCGGTGTGCCTTGTACAGGCACGTCATGACCTGCGAGCGGGCCGACCAGCCGCCGGGCCCGGAGGAGCCCCCGAGGTAGCCGGAGCCGAGGATCTCGGTGAAGGCGTCGTCGAGCGGCGTGTAGACCGGTTCGATCTCAGCCAAAACGACCGTGTCACGCTGCACCATCGTGTCGCTCCACTCCTCGCTCAAGGCTCCACCTCCACCGTCAGGGACGCCCCGCAGCGGACGCACTCGTGGATCATGCAGTCAGCGAATCCCCAGATGATCGTCTCTCCTGCGGCATCTCCACGTTCGGTCACGTCCTCGCTCACCCTGCTCACCTCCACCACCACCTCCCCGCAGAATGGGCACGGCTCCTCCGAGTAGCTCCGGGCGGGCTTGTACCCGGGACGGCCGACGAACACGTGCGCCTCGTTGCTCATCGGCTGACCTTCACCAGCGCATCGGGGTGCGCCTTGTCCGCCTCACTTAGTAGGTTGTTCAGGAGCGCTCTGATCCCGCCCACGCGCTTCTCGAACGTCACGCCCATGATCGTCAACGTGCCGGTCCACTGCATTTCGGCGGCATCGTAGACCGCGCTGAAGCACGCTCCATCAGGAAAGCGCTTCTTCACGGCCCTTCGTTCCTTCGCGGCTGCGACTTCGGCCTCCACGCGCGCTTGACGACACGCCGAACACGCACGCGCCCGAGCTTTCTCACGGCGCCCGTCACGAAACGGATCCTTCACGTACAAATCGAACGCGATCAGATGCCCGCACGCGACCAGTAGCTTCTCCGTCCCAATCGACAGAGTTTTCGGCTTCGGCACGAGCTTCTGCTTGCACGTCTTGCACCTCTGCAAGGCAACCGTGTCATTCATCGGGGTGTCCTTCCCGGATCGCGACCTCAAGCCGGACAAGATCGCCCGGATCGTCGAGGCCGAAAGCGTGCTTGAGCGCCGCCGCGCCCTCGTCGAACAAGCGGAACCCGATCGCGCGCGAGCCTTCCGACTTCTTGATGATCGCCGCGGCTACGGCTTGTTCGACCGGGTGCTCCGCGACGACGTAGATGCAGCGTGCCGAGCGATCCGGCCGGACGATCCGGTAGTCGGCCTGCACGTGAACGTTTGGGGTCCAGTCCAGCTCGGCGACGATCTCCGTCCGCGCCGCGGAGAGATCGATCGCAACCTGGCCCGCGCCGAGCGTGATGACGAGCGCGCCGCCGCGCGCGCGCCAGCGATCGATCTGATCTTCCCGGTCGGCGGTCGCGCCCTCGCCGGTCACGACCTCGTACTGCACGCCCGCCGCGTCGAGCGCGCGCCCGATCTCGCGCGCGGTCTCGCGAAACCAGGCCCATACGACCACGTGCGACTCGCGCTTCAGGACCGCAGCGATCTGATCGAGCACGACGGCGCGCTTCGCGACCGCAAGCCGCTGGCGCATCGCGCCGAGCGTCACGATCGCGAGCCCCGCGTGGCGCACCGCTTGCGCTGCGGCCGTTACCTCGGTCCAGGTCGCATCGTCGAGCGGGACCATGACCACCGTGCGATCGAGCAAGCCCTCACCCTCCCACGACCGATCGATCACGACCTCGGAGAGCCGGGCGTGCAGCTCGTCGACGTTCGAGGGCTCGCCGGTGATGAGGCCATACGGGCCGGCCTGCCCCGACGCGTAGCGGATCGCGTAGTCGCGGAACGAGCCCCACGCGCCCGGCGCAAGCAGGGAGAGCAACGACCAAAGGCCCTCGGGCCGGTTCCAGACCGGCGTGCCGTCGAGCGCGATGATCCTGTGCGCGCGCGGTGCCATCGTGTAAAGCGCAGCGGCGCGTTGGGTCCGGTGCGTGTAGAGCAGGTGCGGCTCGTCGAGAACCAGCGTGCCGATCTTCAGGCCGAGCGCCGTCCACGAGGGCAGGAGGCCGTAATGAATGAAGATCGCGTCGAAGCCTTCGGAGAGCACGCGCGGATCGAGCATGCGTCCCTCGGCGTGCAGGTACCTCGCCGCCGGCCATCGCTTGCGCACCCACGTCTCCCACACCGGGCCCGCCGCGAGCGGGCCCGCGATGACGAGCGGCCCACTGCTGGGCTCGTGCGCTGCCACGGCTACGTAGGTCTTGCCCATCCGCGGATCGAAGCGAACCAGCGAAGCGTGCCGCACTGCCACGAAGCGGCCAGCATCAACTTGCCACGACCTGGGGAACACGCCGCTGTAGGCGACGCAGATCCTCGTGATGGTCGCGTTGGTGCCAGCGACCGGTACGCCTTCAACGTGAAGTGTCGCACCGGCAGGGATCGCCGCGAGCAAGGGAAGGTGCGACCGGTGGACGATCGGCTCGCCGCCAGAGAGCATCTGCACCCCGGGCGACCGGATCGAAGCCGCAACCTCGGCATCGATCATCCACCAATCCGGCCACCGATCCGCGAACTTCCGCGGCACCGGACGTAGTTCTACCCGTTCCACAAGGACACCCCGATTCAACCCTTCGCGCAGGTTGCTTGTCTCACGATTCGATCCGGCCGTCAACAAGAAATCAAAACTTTCTTACAATCGATTGACTTCATTGAACTTCACGAAAACGACATTGACAGCTTCGCGCCGATCCTGTAGCCCTGATCGCGGCACGAGGCCGCTCGCTCGTGCTGCGCGGAAAGGGGCGAAGTACGTGACTTCATTAGGGGTACCTACGCCCGCCGAGGCCTCCAAGGCCGGGTGGACGGCGGTCGAAGCGATGCGTGCGACAAGAGGGCTCCCGCCGCACACTTTAGTGAATCGTATCGGGAGCTTCATCCTCGCCAACGAGCGCGACATTCATCACTCGGAATTCCTCGTTGTTGACGGCCAACCGCACCTCTTCGATCGTCTCGCCTGTGAGCTGCACCCCACTTACCTCCGGCACGCCCCGTTCCGGGTACTCCTGGCTTCCCGGTATGGCCTCCTGCACACGGATCCCCTGACCCGCGGGGTTACGGCCGTGGTGGAGTCTTATACAGCGACCTCCGGCCGGCGCGTGACCGGGGAGCGGTTCTCCTACTGGGACAGGTCATCACAGTGCTTGTACCTGGCCCACGGGCCGGGGCACCTGTACCGGCTCGACGGCGACACGGTCCACGAAGAGGTGAACGGGGCCGGCCCGGTCGTGTTCCTGCCCGTCGAGCACGATGTCGTACAACCCGACATTGGCCCTCACGGCGAGCTCGCTGCCGCGCTGGTCGATGACCTTCAGTACGCGACGGAAACCGGGTCCGGGATCTTGAGTGCAGCCGACCAGCGGCTCCTCTTCCTGTCATGGATTCTCGCCTGCGGCTTTGGTAACCGGCTTCCGGCCAAACCGCTTTTGTTGATGGAGGGAGATCACGCGAGCGGGAAGACCCTCGCGCTCCAGCGCGTACAGGCCGCGCTGACCGGACGCACCTTGCCAATGACGATCGGGTCCAAGGATGAAGAGGACTTCCCCACGATGCTCCTGCATGAAACCCCGATCGCGATCGTGGACAACCAGGACACGCCGATCGAGTGGCTCCGGGATGCCATCGCCACCTACACGACCGCGGGCGGTTGGCGCAAGCGCGTGTTCTACACCCGCACGGAATCACTCTGGATCAAGCCGCAGGCGTTCATCGGCATCACCACGCGCAACCCAGCCACCTACCGCCGTCCCGACATTGCCGACCGGTGCTTGCTCATCCGGCTCGCGCACCGGCCCGTGCAAGGCTCCCCAGAACGGATCTTGGCGAACATCCTGGAGAAACGCTCACGGCTGTACGGGGAATGGCTGTGGATGCTCAACCGGATCGTCAAGCTGATGCGCACCACCGAGGTCCCGGAGAACTTCCCGTATCGTATGGTAGACTTCGCGCAGATGGTAATTTTTACCGCTCGCATCCTCGGGCTCGACGACAGCGCGGCGCACACGCTCCTGCACGCCGCTCAAGCCGAGCGTGATGAGCTGGTGCTCGAGGACGACCCTCTCCTGGACCTCCTCGATCGCTGGCTCGCCTCACCGCTCACGCACCGGGTCGAGATCACCGCGCAGGACCTCTACGACCACCTGGCCATGCTCGCAGCCAGCGCCGGTCAAAAATTCAGCTACACACCGTGGAGCCTGTCGCGGCGCCTGCGCTCGCTCATCGCCGCCCTGCGGCGCCGCATGGTGATCCAGCACCGAACCGTGCAGGGGAAGACCCGTTGGATGTTCGCGCCGATCGCCGCAGCCAACGGGCACGCAGCGCCGATCCCGGAACTGGCGCTGCCGATTCCCGGCACGGTCGATGCGACCATCGCCGGGATCGTGGAGGCTTGACATGTCACGCCGGAAAGTGCAGGATACTCGAACCCGGCACTGCCTCCTGTGCCGGACCGATCTGCCTCTACGCCGGTTCCTGGCGGGGGACGGCGGTCGTGGTACGGCAACGCGCTGCCGGGACTGTCTCGCGGCGCTCCAGGTGCCGCCGCCGCCGTCGCGACAGGGGCGGCGCGCTACAACGTGCCGCTACTGCCCGCGCCCGCCGCGCCGCTACCCGCCGTACCCGCCGCGCCGCTACCACCACTCGATCATCGCTTGCGCGGAATGTGCCGCGGTCCACAATGCTGCGCGCACCCGACCACCATCCGCGGTCCTAAGCCCCGCGAGCCTTCAGAGACGCATCGCGCGCATCCGCGAGATCTTGGAGGACCACGGCCCGCTCGGCTCGAACGAGATCGCCATCAAGCTCGGGATCGCCCAGCGGTGGGCGCTCTGGGCCCTGAGCCGCTCCGGCCTGCCTCGCACGTTGAGGCCGACCGGACGCGGTCGTTCCGTCGCGATCTGGAACCTTCCTGGCGCGCGGCCCCTGCCAGCTCCATCCGGGATCGACCTCGACGGGCTCCCCAACCCCCAGGACGCCTTCCACCGCGCGCTCGCTGCCGCCGAGGTGCGCCTGCGCGCGCAGGCGCTCGCCACGGTGCGCCAGCTCGTTGTAGACGGGCGCCCGGTCACGCCGGCGGGCCAACGCTACCTCGACTCGTTCACGATCACCAGCGCGACGCGGTAGGCCTCCGGGCCGGTTCCTTGGATCCCTCCGGCCGGAGGCCGGAGGCGCACCTGAGGGCCGGAAGCGGATCATTGAGGATTTCCAGGCGCGGTTTGAATGCCGCAGTAGGGCATGAGGGCGGTTCTATACTACTGTTTTATAGCAAATAGACAGTTTCGACCCTTTACCGTGCGCTTTGTAAATGTAAGGAACCTTATCTTTCTACTTTTTTCCATCCCCCCCGCGCGGAGCCCTCAAAAAACACTATTTGCTATAAAAGAGAAAGTAGTTTGAGAGTTAGTGCCCTACCGGACGCCGAAACGCGGATCGATCTGTCCGGTAGGGCATGCCGATAATACCCAGCGTGATGAAGCCGCTAACTACGTCCGCGAACGGCCTCGTTTGACATGTCCGCGTTCTAGTCGCTGATGCATCAAACGAGGCCGTCCGCGGACGCAGTTCGTCTAGTATTTCTCTGATGGGTATTCTGTCGTGCCCGACTGTCTGTAACTGATACGTAAAAAATAGCTTGACTGTTTCGCGTGGTGTTGTAAAAGGAAGATATGCGTGTCTCCGACCCCACGTTCGTCAAGGCCTGGCTCGCGGCGTCCGGTATCACGGACATGATGAAAGTGACCGGGTTGTCCTACACCGCCGTGAGGTCGCGCGCGACCGCGCTCCGCAAGCGCGGTGTCAAGCTGCCTCACCTCCAGCGCGGCCGGCGAGCGCACACCCCCGAGGCGACGGCGCACCTCAACACGATCATCGACTTGACCCTGCGCGACGAAACCGGCGTGCCGCCGCCGTCCGGCGCGGAGATGTTCTACCCCCCGCCGCGAATGCTGCCGCCGCGAGTCCCGCGCAACCCGTTCCTCGCCGCCGTGCTCGCCTGGTGGATCCCGGCGCGCGATGGAATCGAGTTGAACGCGACCGAATTGATCGGCGAGCTGGGCGCCATGGACAAGCCGCCCCCGCGCGAGAGCATTGCGCCGCAGGAGATCGGCCAGTCCCTGAAGGGCGTTCTCGCTGACCTGGCCGCGGCAGGTATCGTAGTCACGCGCCGGATGGCCGCGAGCGAGACGCTCTGGAAGTTCGAGGCAAGCGTGCGCCCGTGACCGCGAAACCGATCACATGCACCGAGCTGAATCGTTGGAGGTGCCTCGTGGACGCCGCTGTAGTTCGATGCGGCGATCGCGATCATTTTCAAGGCTTCTGGAACGCCGGACTTCTCGATGAGATCGCGGATGTTCTGCCGCGCCTGATCAAGGGTTACGACGAGAGCCAGGCGGAAGTAACTACGCTGCTGCGGCGAGCCAGCGCGGAACGAAACGCGGACGCCGCAGAGCTGGCCATGCTGCGCGAGGTGGAAAGGGCGGCGCGAGCGCTGGTCACGACCCACATGACGAGCATGTGTATGCAATGCAGGGCCGTAGCTGATGCCCTCGCCATCCTCGACCGCCTCCGCTCCGGGGAGAAGACGACATGACTAAAATGGCCGAAAAACGCGCCGCAGATCTCCAAGCGCGCGCCGAGGCCGCCGAGGCGGCGATGCGGAAACTGGCCGAGCACGAGCGGGACATCATGTGGACTACAACACCCTTCCCGCACCGCTGTTGCGCATCTTGTGGTTGTGATGTCTTCGCTGCTGTCGATGCTGTCGAGGCGGCCGATCGCGAGCGAGACGATGCGAGGGCCGGGGCAGCGGCACTGCGCGAGGCGTTGGAGTTGTACGTGAAGTGGAACGGCGGCGCGTCCCACCACATCGACGACTGTCCCGGAGCGTGCGAGGAGCACACGATGCTCTCCATGGTCGAGGCCGCCCTCGCCAGCACCGAAGGTCGCGACGAGTTGGAGCGGCGACAGCGAGCCGAGGCGCGGGTGGCTAGCCTGAGCGCCGACGCCGCCGTGGAGGTCGCCAATCGCGAGCGCGACGCGGCGCTGGCGGAGGTGGAGAGGCTGCGGGCCGAGATCTCCGCGATGGAGTCGGTGATTGCGGAGGCCCGCGAGCCGCACGGCGGTCTCGTGATGGCGCTGGCCGACCTCGACCACCTGCGTAGAGGCGGACTGTGAGTATC
>ERZ1292629.2173-Hain-H43-01um-R1-2173-length-17154-cov-5_pt1 | contig 17154 bp, 18 predicted proteins | sample MGYA00564399_ERZ1292629 | MGnify/ENA primary metagenome ERZ1292629 (study PRJEB36523, sample SAMEA6512636) | groundwater metagenome | collected 2019-01-08 | study: AquaDiva: Metagenomics assemblies of 32 groundwater samples
AACTCCAAACAAAAAATCTCCCAAGTATTCGGGAGATTTTTTGTTCTGCTCAATAGAAGATATTTCTTCTGCTAAGTTGATTGCGTCCCGACTTCTTAGTCGGGACGCGCAGATCCTTAGGGCTCTTGGTAGCACACCACCACTCCATCACCGAAAGTGAGCGAAGGTGGGGGCGGTTCTCTGGAGATTGTCATTTGTTCCGGCGAGAGCCAGAAGTGGCCGTAGCATCGGATGCCACAGACATCCTCCACCGGAAGTATCTCCAGTTCGCAGAGAAAGTTGGTGACTCCATCACAGAACCACGGTCTTTCGCTCATCCATAGGTACTCCGCGCATGGATCCAAATTCGCATCCGGCGTCGTGTCGGCGTCCGGAGCCGTCGAATCCGCATCGGCCGTCATCGGGCCACCGGCATCAGGCGCTGGCTGGCATTCCGCCTGCGAGTCGTCGCAGGGGGGGTTGGGGCTGTCATCCCCGCCACAGCCACCGCCGAAAATGGCGGCGAGAGCAAGGCAGAGCGCGATCGTTGCGCTGATGATCATTCCGGTTTTGGTCTTCATTGTGGTTTCCTCCTGCTTCTGTTGTTGTTTTCCGCCAACTAAGCCGAAAATCGGCCAGCCAGCAAATGAAAAAAGCTACCAACATTATAGCACATTTTCGGGGTTTTGTCAATAGGATATAGGGTTATTTTTGCTAGAGTTAGCGGTAATAGCGGGAAATAAGTGAGGGTGATTGTGGTGTCACCCGTGAATTTGTACCGTACAAGCGCTTGACAAATGGCGTAGAAATGTTATATTAAAATTCGGTGGGTTAAATGGCTTGTGTTAACTCAACCTTTTTGCAAAGGAGCAAAAAATGGATAAAGCAATGCATCTGAATGGTTTGGGGGAACAGTTGCGGAAAAAATATGAGCTTATTAGTAAAAAAAGCCGTAACTGTATAGTTGTTTGTGGGCCAAGCGGTGTTGGTAAAACAATGGCAATTAACCACATGGTTAATGCATATGGCTATAAGTCAATACCATTTATTACAACGCGTGAATTAAGGCACGAGGAACTTGAGACTGATTCTAAATCTGTTGGTTATCACAGGTTTATGAGTATGAGATTGCGGAATGAAGTTTTTCTATTTGCTCAAAATTACGGTAATTCCTACGGCTATGGTATTGAAAATGTCTTCACCGAACTTGTAAAAGGAGAAATAGTCATACTCGAGACGCCGGCTGCGCAACTTTTGACTGATGTTCGTATTTTACTGCCACACGCATTAGTCCTTGGTTTTGTGACGTTTGACCACTCGCTTAGCGTCAAATCTCTAAACCGTAGAGATAATGCAGTTGGGATTGTTGCAAAACTAAGAGGTTTGCAGTGTAGCATCGAGTCTTTCAACGTTCAAGCAGCATGCGAAAGAATGGTTATTAATGTAATAACACCTAAATACGGTAAACCGCAGAGAACTGTAGACCAAATAGATGCGGCCATTAAAAGCCACAATGCATTTAACACATGAGAAACCACGGTTGGGAGTATTAAGAGAGAGCTTCAATAATAGGGGCTCTTTTATTTAAAGTATCAGTATATTTGCATGGAAGATATTTATGAATCAGGAGCAATTAATAAAATACATAAAAAGAAATCTTAAAAAAGAGATAAAAATCAATAAAAAAAAGGTGCTAGGCCGTGCATGGTCAGAGACCGGTTCTTTTGTTATAAAAATATATAAATGTATAGCTAAATATAACTATAATAATATAATGATGCATGTTAAGGAGTATGCGCCTAATAATAAATTTAGAATGAGTAGTGATTATAAAGGGACCTTCAATTTTAGTAGGTTGATTGAAAAAAAATTAATCATAGAAACATCTAAATTTTTAAAACTTAAATTTAGTAAAGTATCCGGGTATTTTACTACCGGTGGCACAGAAGCAAATATATATTCTCTTTGGTTGGCAAGAAATTGGGCGGAGAGTTTGTTAAACACACAACAGGTTGAATGGGTAGTGCCTGTAAGTTCGCATTACAGTATTAAAAAAGCTATAAATATCCTAAATATACACAATGACCCAAAACATAAAGTACACATAATTGGTATTGACAATAATTATATTGCAAGTGGTGAGAATATAAAGAGAATAATCAAAAGTAAAAGAGCGGAAAATAATGATCCTATAATTATAGTGTTGACTGCGGTAACTACGGAATTTGGCCTGCTTGATCCGATTGAAGAAATAATAAAATTCATACGAAACAACAAATTTGTTAATATTTTTATCCATATTGATGCATGTTTTTCCGGTTTAATTTTACCTCTTTTTAAAAAATATGAAAACTTTTTTTCATATCCAGAGATAAGCACTATTGCAATAGATTTTCACAAAACCTTTGGCGCGCCCATTGGCAGCGGTATTGTTTTGGTCAATGATAACTACCATGTTTTCTCGGAAATTCAGGCATCATATTTGGCCGCTAACGATTGCACTCTGATTGGAAGCAGGAGCGGTAATAATGTTATACTAACTTGGGCATTGTTTAAATTTCAATTAACTAACGGACTCTGGAAACGAAGAGTGCGCGCAAGTATCAAATTAACACATTTTTTGTATGAACAATTTAAAAAAATTAGTTATGTTACTGTAATATATCCCCCTTTTATCAACTACCTCATATTTAAAATAAGCGGAGATAATATAAAACATTTAAAAAAAATAGAGGATGTATTATACGAATATTCTATATCAGCAACATTATATAATAATGAAAAATTTTATAAGATAATTATTACTGATTATATAAAACCAAAAACATTAGTCAGTTTAATAAATAAATTAAAAAAAGAGCAATAATCTTGTATATGCGCACGTTAAAGTCGGAGTATTATAAAATTGGAAAAGTGGTGAATCCACTACCTTTTAGATTTAATACAAAACCTTTATATAAATCATGCTATGTTAAGGTATGCGCGCGATTGGATACGTTTTTATGCAATCATCATTTTTTCGTAGAGCCTCCTAGAACGCAGGTTTATCCGGTCTGTTCCATAAATTTTGCAATAAACAAATTTACAGAAGCAAGTGTGGAGTGCATTGCTATGAATAAAATTATTATAGATGATTTAGTGTGTAGAAAAGATATTATATTACACACCGCCTTAATTTTAAAAGACACGCTTGGGTTTGATTGCGGTTTAAAAATTAGCGGTAGGAATTTACATAATGTGCAGCACGGCGGTTTTGGTTCAACCGCGTCGCTGCAAACCGCTGTAGCTATAGCAATAAATAATTTATTTGGTAATAAAATTTCTGAAAGTTCCTTGGTCAAATTTTTAGCACAAAATTATGGCGAAGAATCAAATAAAAAAGGCTATCTATCTCCCATGGCTAGTATTGGTGGCGCATCAGCAGTTGCAGTAGGCTGTAATAATTTAATAGTTATAGGCGGCGAGAGTGAAATTTGGAAAAAATATAACCTATCCAATGATTATACAATATTAATTATTACACCTATAAAATTACAAAGTAAAATTACGCAGGATATGGATATGAAATTGTATAAAAAAGGATATACTGCTTTTAAAAAAATTGGATATGAATGGGGTCAAATTAAAGAAAATTTGTTGGTGAATAAAATAATAAAAGATTTGGATAAAAGAGATACCAAAACACTGTTTAATTTGATTAATATGTATACTATTGGCGCATACGGAAACATACCACAATATTTTAAAAATAGATGGTTGTCGCATTCTATTTTTTTTGATGAATTTATCTATGATATTTTTTATAGTTGTTTTAAGGGCGTAGAGCGAGAGGATAGTTGTTTTTTTGTATCATCCGGCGGCCCATCAATTTGTTTTATAACTAAAGAAAAAGACATTGTTTTAGGCAGACTAAAGAAGTATAAAGATTTTTCGGTATCTGAATGTAAATTTTATAGTGGTGGTCCACAAATTTTATTAAGATAAATTTAACAAATAAAATATGAAGAAAAATATTATACTGGCAACGTCATCAGAGAGAAAGAAGAGGCTTTTTTCTTTTCTTGGCATACCATTTGCAATCATAGAGCATAAATTTGATGAAAAAAGCGTAATAACTATTAATCCAAAAAAGCGTGTTATTGATGTGGCTAGGGGCAAGGTTGAATCAATTAAAAAAAAACATTCTAGCAGTATAATTATCGGGCTAGACACCATAGTAGTCTATAAAAATAAAGTATTAGAGAAACCTAAAAATAAAGCAGAGGCACTACGTATGCTGATGTTTTTAAACGGAAGTATTCATCAGGTTATCACCGGCCTGTATGTATGTGATACCTCTAATGATAAAAATGTTTATTTTTCAATAACAACAAGAATGTATTTCAAGAAATTTAATAAACATGTTTTATCCGCATATATAGATAAAGAGGATGTTATGGATATTGCCGGCGCGTATAATCATGAAGCGCTAGGGTGTATTTTATTAAAAAAGATTGATGGCGATTACTATAATTCTATCGGGATGCCCCTATCAGCTATTGCTGATGCGTTAAAAAAATTTGATATAAATATTCTGTAGATTAAAATTTTTGTAGCCTTCATTTTTTACCGAAGATATGTGTCAATAATTTTTTTTGCGCCAACACTTTCTACAATCTCCCAGGCTCTATGGTAGTCGGGATGAACCGACATAATTCGTTTATCACGTTTTAATCTATCTTCTGAAAAAATACTTAGAAAAATTTGTTCATGGATTGCGTGTACAATTACATGAACCAGCGCATTTTCATTATCATTTGGATATTTTCTTTTCAATTTAGCAAAAACTTTTTTCCAACGAGATTCAAACATTGGTCCAATAAGATTTCTATGGATCAGTTCGTGGCAAAGAACATCGGATGCATATTCGATGGGTGCTTGGGGCGCAAAAACTGGCATGGTCAGCGGGTCAGAAAACGGGGTGCCAGAGCCGACAACATAGCAAACATGTTCTTTTATTGTCCATTTAATACCGGAATAGCGTTCAATAGCCTGAAATACTCTATGTTCATGTTTTTGCCATTCTGTTTCAAGACGCTGTAAAAAAGCCGTAATTGTTTTTTCGTCTGGATATGACCGGTCATGTTTCAGTGTGTTTTCAAAAGACATGCGAAACTGGTCATTATAGATTGGGCTAAAACGAAATTTAACAGGGTGTTTTAAGATGGCCATACATTATAAATTATTATGAAATGTGAATCTTCTTAACAGGACTATAATTGATAATTATAACTGTAGCACGGATTTTTTTAAAAGTAAAACTAAGAAAATGACAGGTAATGTCTATCGCGTGTTGACAACCACGGCAGTTTTTGTTATTTTTCATGGCAGATAAAATCCCAATAAAATTCATTTAGGCGATTGTGGGATTGCAACAAGATGCAATGAAATACTTTGAATAAAAAATGCAAAAGGACCGTATAAAAACTTGTTTGATTTACCCGGCGGGAGAATTGAACCAGGAGAAACAATTGAGTTGGTATTAAAGCGTGAATTTGAAGAAGAAGTAGGCGGGCAAGTCAATGGGCGGAAGTTTGTTTGCGTGGCGGAATATATGTGTGAATATACCGATATGGATGGGAAGCATAAGTCATCAGGTGTATATTTTAGAGATAAAAGCATATGAACATAACAATTAAAGTCGCAGCTATTATTGTAAATGATAGACAACAAAAATTACTTATCAAAGAGCAGTATATAAAACAGGATGGTTTTAAATGGAATTTAGTTAAAGGAACTTATGATAATGTAAATGAAACACTAGAAGAGTGTGTAAAAAGAGAAATTAATGAAGAAGTCGGGCTTTCTGATTTGGGCGTTATTTCATTAAAGAAAGTTTATCATTATGGTACATCAGAAAATCCTAAAATACTTTTTGTATTTAGTGTGCGGAAAGTAGGCGATCAAATTCCAACTACACAGAATAATAATCAGGATGAAAATATTAGCGAAGTTAAATGGTTTTCTGAAGAAGAAATAAGTAAGCTTACAAAACAGGATTGCATGGCTTTTTATGTGTATGATTCAATTAAAAATAGCTTAAAACAAGATGTGGTTGTGAGTAGGATTTAAGAATAGGTTTTTAATCTCAACAAACAAAAAATCCCGTTTTAAAAGGGATTTTTTGTTATTCTCAAGAGAAAAATTATTTTTTCTGTTAAGATTATGGCGTCTAGGTTTTTTAGGCCTAGACGCGATTGGTCGGTGGCATGCTGTTATCAGTTGTTGTACCAGCAATGCTGGGTGTAAGACTGGTTGAAAACAGTGCAAGTGAGATCGCCCGCGGCCATCTGATCGAGAGGAGGATTCAGACATGCCTCCAGCATAGCAACAGCGCATGTGCCGCTATAAAGAAAGATCCAGTAGTTTATTTGCTTCACATCTTGGACAGCATAAGAAAAATTGAAGATTATGCTGGCGGGCTTTCAAAGAAAGAATTCATAGCGTCTATGGAAGCGCAAGACGCGGTTATTAGACGATTAGAAATAATCGGTGAAGCTGTAAAAAATTTAAACTCGTCTTTTAAAAAAAATTATCCAGATATTCCGTGGAAGCAAGCGGCCGGTATGTGTGATGTGTTAATTCATGAATATTTTGGCGTGGATGCTGGACTGGTTTGGAATACTGTCAAGAAAGATTTAGAAAAATTAAAGAGACAAATTGAAAAAATCATTGCAAGTAACAAACAGAAATCGATTTAACTTTGACCGATTTTTTCCAATCTCACTATCCAACAACGACTGCCGTTATTTGGACAATTGTTTTTCGGAGAATGCCGCTCCAAACTTTGGCCAGATAGCCGATAAAACCTGCGACAACGGTTTTCAACGCTTTGATCGTGTGTATAAATGCGTGGAAAACGGCATTGGCTGGCAATCAGGAGTCGCTTGTTCTAACGAAGATTTCCGCAGTCAGTATGGCGGCTGTTGTGAATTTACGCCCAAAGTTCAGGCCAAAGACAATTGGGGCTGGTGTAATGGGACATGTGGCGCCGCCGGAAGTCCTGGCGGGATAGGGTGTTATGATGCGGGGTGGCAAGTGGGAGATGTGGATGAATGTAAAAATCCAGCTGGAACTTATACGCCTTTCGCGTCATTTGCTGGAAGTGTGATTATAGCGCCATAGTAGTCGGCATCCCCTCCTTGGAAAGGAGGGGATTACAACTCCAAACAAAAAATCTCCCAAGTATTCGGGAGATTTTTTGTTCTGCTCAATATTTTAGGAGTTTTGTCAATAGGGTATAGGGTGTTTATTTCTTATCCCCAGACCCCATTCTTTTGACAGCAAAAATATGGTATAATACCCGCACAACTTATGTTTGCCATATTAGCCCACAAGTTAAATTTAGGATTTTGTAAATGCCGGTCTTTTTTGCGCTCAAAATGCAAGTTAGGCCTGGTCAGTTTTGTTATTTTATCAACTTTTGTAATTGTTGTTTGGTTTGCGAGTGCCAATACGGCGTATGCTTTTTGGGACACTATTGTTAATGGCATATCCGGAATTTTATTAACTGTCGCCGGCTGGTTTATACAATTGACATTTTTCATTTTAAAATTTGTTATTGAAATATCCGGATACAACGGTTTCATAGATTCCACAGCGGTTATTGTCGGCTGGATTATGGTGCGCGATGTGGTGAATATGTTTTTTGTGGTCATACTTCTCATTATCGCTTTTGGCACCATTTTGGGTTTGGAAAAATATGAATGGAAAAAATTATTGGTCAAACTTCTGATGGCCGCTGTAATCGTAAATTTCAGCCGCATTATTTGCGGAGTTATTATAGACATTGCTCAAGTTGTCATGATTACTTTCATAAATGGCATCGCGGCCACGGCTGACGGAAATTTAGTCAATATGTTTCAGGTAGACAAAATTCTTAGTCTTGGCGATGGCGATATCAGCGGTATGAAGGGCGGGTCTGGGCAAATATTTATCGCGGCCGTGGCGGCAATTACTTTTTCCGGCATGATGATGATGACAATGCTGACATTTTTGTTTTTGCTTATGGCGCGCATGGTGATGCTTTGGATTTTAATTGTTTTATCTCCTTTTGCTTTTGTTTTAAACGTGGTGCCGCAAACTGAAAAATATGCCAGCGAATGGTGGGGGGAATTTGGCGGCAATGTTGTGGCCGGACCGGTTATCGCCTTTTTTCTTTGGTTGTCTTTTGTTACTGTTGGCGCGGGGCCGGTAATGAATGAAATTTCCAATCCCGATAATAATGGCATTCCGGAGGGGTCGGGAATAAGTTCCTCAAATCCGGACGTGGAAGCAAGCCGTAAAACCGGCATTGGCGAAGTAATGACCTGGGCCAATATGGCCAATTTTGCCATTGCCATTGGCATGTTGCTCGCCGGAGCCAAAATGGCGCAAAAACTCGGCGCCGCCGGTGGCAGTATGATGGCCAAAGCCGGAGAGTTTGGCAAGAAAGTGGCGATGGTTGCGTCGGGTGCCGCGGCTGGCAGATGGGCCGCGAAGGGCATTGGGCAGGGAGCGAAGAAGGCGGGGAAGTTTGTGGCGATGAAGATGCCGTATGTTGGAGGGGATGAATGGGTAAGAAGAGGGCGGGGTATAAAAGCGGCCGCGTCAAGAGCGTGGACAAAGGGTTGGGTTCAACCAAGGTTGATTAAGTCGGGGAAACAGATGGAAACAGCGTATGGGAAAGGCGCTAAAGTAAATATGGCAAAGACGTCGGAAGAAGTTCAAGATATGGTTGCGCAACGAAATGCCGCACTGGCCACCGCAAGAAATCAGAAAGTAGGCGACGAATTACGCAAGCAAGCATTAGAATCGAGTGAAGAATTACGCAAGCAAATCGAGGAAAAAACAGGTTATGAAGTAGGAGAGACAAAAGAAGGAAAAACAGAGCTGAAAGAAGCTAGTCCTTTTAAGGACAGAGCATTGGCGCGGGTGGGTTTGTGGTTTGCTCCCGCCGCCTTTAAAGAAGAATATACCAAAGATAAAGAAGCTGGAGCAAAACTTGCGCACGAACAATTAGAGCATCTTGTCAGTACCAGTAAAACTCCGATAGGTAAATTTAAAACGGAGGCCGAGGCGGATTTAATGAAACTAAAAAAGACCGGAGAAAAAATTAAAGCCAGAAAAATAGCCGATGTGCTGGAAAAAAGAGGCGGGGTAGATGCGGAAATCGCGAAAGAAATTTTAGCTGGTAAAAGTTTAGACGTAATAGAAGCGTCAGGTAAATATACTGATAGAGAAATTTTTGATTATAAGCGTTTAACAAATGCAGAGAAATCAGGTGTGCAAGCGGAACAAATTAACGCGACTATGTTGGGTGAATAAAATATTCGGTTGGCCGAAGCTAAAGGAAAATAATATGGTACTGGTAATGGAATGGCGCGGGAACAAAGAGCCGCCGAAGTAAAAGCTGAAAGCAAACAAGCCGAAGAATTATTGGCTGAAAAAAGAAATTTAGCAGAATTGCAACAAATTAAGAAATTGTTGATGGGCAAAGGAGAAAAAGCACAAGCTGTTATTACCAATACCAGGGCAGAGCTTGCGAATCTAAAAGAAATGGGCGAAATAAAAGCAGAAGAGGGAACCTTGCGCGCGCGAGCGGCGGACTATGCAAAAAACGGAGAAGAAGATAAAGCGGAAGCTTACTTAAGGCGTGCGGGTTCTTTAGATCTCGAAAAATCAAGAGAAGCAACAAAAAATTTGTCCGGCGAGGAATTGATAGCCAAGGCCGAGTATTTAGCGCAGCAATTAGTGGCGGCAAGGGGTCAGGGCGATGAATTTGAAATTGATAAACTTGTGAAAAAATTAATGGTTACTCGTAGTAACGCTATGACCGGACCAGCGTGGATAAGTATGGCTCTTGATAGAAAGTTGGAGGAGGCAATCGGAATTTCAGAACAACAAAAAGAGAGCATGACGACTCAACAGTATAATTTGTCCTTAGATTTAGGTAGGAGAATTAATGACCCGTCCGAGGTAACGGACAGGGCACACGAATTGGAAAATCGGCTTGGAAGTGGAGAAAGTCAGCAAGCATTTCTTAGAGATAGAAGATTAGCTGTAGAAAGCGCGTTAGAAAAATCACGCCGTGATGTTGCTGGTACTACAGATACTGTATATGAAAAAGGTAGAGTTAAGTATGTAATGTTTGATTCTGGTGATAGGGCAAAACAAAATGAAAAATCTGATGATGAGTATGAAACTTGGAGTTTGAAGGTTGATTTAACAACTTCAGCAGGAGCCCCTGTTTCGAATTTAGGCCGAGATGCGAAAGGCAACATCACAGACAGCGCATTAGTTGCATGCAAGTCAGAACTTACGCAAATGATTGGTAAGTTGGCCGGTTTAACAGCCAATCAATATACTAGAATTCCCAAAGTTATTGCAGATTTAAAGAAAGCTTCTTTGGCGGTAAGAAAAAAAGTTGTTGAAGAATTAGCAGAAGAAGAAGGTCGTAATGAAGAATTCTTAGCTAAATTAAAATCAGATTTAAGTATTACTTAATTTATGTCAGTTTATACAAATTTCAAAAATTTTACTGACACAGAATTGGAACAGGAGGATTACAGATTTAATCTGGAAATCAGTAATGCGGAACTGGCTGATGACGCTTGGCAGGAGCTGAATAGTTTTTTTGTACAACATCCTGATTTAAAAGATAAATACAGGTATTCTTATTGGAGATGGTTTGTAATATTGAGTTGTCAAAAAGCGCTTTCGTCATCAGATGCTACCTTTTTGAGATTAATTGAGGAGCAAATTCCTGTGGCAATTCTTGTAAATATTGACATATTAGAAGTAATGATGCGCTATTTAGCCCAGAATTATTATTCACGGGAAGATATTGGTGGTTATTTTATTAAGCTTCAATCGGCGTTTCTGAAATCAAAAGCCGTAGTTGGTGTTTGGCAAGGAAAAAATGTAGCAATGGACGAATTGGTAAAAGAGATTGATTTGGTTTACAGAAGCGGCGACTCTCTAAAACGCGCGGATTTTGAGAGCAGACTGCAGCAAATAATGTTCTCGGATGAAATGGCCAAAAAATATTTCACGGCCGATCCGGAGCGGGCAAAGGAAGAGTTTTTAGACTTAGTCAGTTTTTTTGAAACCTTTACCCAAGAAAATATATGGTATGTAGTGGATGCTTTTTTAAATCCTGGAAAATATCAGAATGTTGTTCCTGGCGAAGCTGCGCCGGCGGCCATAGCCACGCCAAGGCCGGCAATTGTCAACCCAGCCCCGCAACCGCAAGCAGTCTTGCCAAAAAAAGAAGCGAAGCCCCGTACCGAGCCATCTAATGGCTCTGGTACTGGGGAGACAAAAATGGAAACTATTGCAAGCGGGGGGATTGTCCCGATCTCGAAGATCGCGGATCCCGTTCGCTACGGGACCACGTCAGCCGATGCGAATCGGCCTCCTCGCAATGACATTAAACCGTCGCCCGCCCAAATCAAATCACAAATTGAAAAAGAATTTTCCGCTGAAGATGCGGAGGGGATAATGGGGAAATTAAATGAGTTGGCGGAGAAAAATAATGATTCAAAGATTGCGGAGATGTATTATTTTGATGAGAGTTCGGGAAAGTTTAAATGGTCAATTTAAGTCGAAATCCCCTCCTTTCCAAGGAGGGGTAGGCCTGCCCGCTCTGCTGAGCAGAGCGAAGCGGGCGGGGGTGGTTGCCGATGACTGCGACGCGATTGACGATGATCAAAAGCAACGGTCCTGACTGCGGTCGAGGATCCTCGATTCACTATCGGGACAACCACCCCAGAGCTGCGGCTCGCCCCTCCTTGGAAAGGAGGGGATTACAGATAGACATTAAATATTTTCAGTATGTCCGAGGCAAATCAAAATCCAAAAATAAATAATTACGCTTTCATAGATAGCCAGAATTTGAATTTGGCTATTAAAAATCAAGGTTGGGTTTTGGATTTTGGAAGATTTCGCCGGTATCTGGCCGATAAGTATCAAGTGAGAAAAGCGTTTTTGTTTATAGGTTATGTGGTGGGTAATGAGAGTTTATATACAGAACTGCAAAATGCCGGGTATATTGTTATATTAAAGCCAACAATTTGCCGGTATGATAATAACGGCAAATTAGTTTTTATAAAAGGTAATGTTGACGCTGAATTAGTCTTGCATTCAATGATTGAGTATGATGGCTATGAAAAAGCAATAATAGTTTCCGGTGATGGTGATTTTCATTGCCTTATAGAGCATCTTTTAAAGAATGGCAAGCTCGCGCATGTTATAATACCTAACAGAAGAAAGTATTCGGCTCTTTTGCGTAAATTTAGACAATACTTTATTTATCTAAATGGGTTAGAGGTAAAAATTGGAAAAAACAAAAAAGAGGGAGTAACCTTCGGACGAACCTTAGGTGTGCCCTCTCATGGTGATAATGATACTATACACAATCTTTAATATTTTGTCAAGTGGATATGTTTGATCCAAAACAACAAATGGTAACAGTAAAAAAAGCGGATGGAACTTTTGCGAAGGTTCCTCTTAGCGAATTTAAAAAAATGCAGGCTGCGCCAAAACCACAAGCGACCGTTTCTGTCATTGCGAGCCACAGCGAAGCAATCCCAAATACTGGTGGTGCTAACAATGGGATTGTCCCGATCTCGAATATCGCGGATCCCGTTCGCTACGGGACCGCGTCGCTTACGGCTCCTCGCAATGACAATGTAAAGCCAGTCCATCATCAGGTTGCGCATCACCCCGTCAAACATCACACCCCCGCACACGCGCCAGTTGTTCATCATACAGACAAGCACCCCGCTCATCATGGGGCAACGCATCATACTAAAAAATCAACAATAAATAATATCCAATATCCAATATCCAATAAACCTCATCATGTCAAAAAAATATCCCGCGCCGATGCCAGCTCGCTGTTGGAAGAAAAAATATCAACTAAAAGCCACGATCCGCTCTTTAGTCCCAAAAGAGAAAAACAGGTGGAAATGGTGATAGATAAAATCGGATTTAACGTGGCGCCGGATTTGTTGGGACGGTTAAAAAGTTTGATCTTGGCAAAATTAAAAGATATCAAAAGCGAAGATGAAGCGCGCGAGCTTTTGTCGCGTTCGGTAAAAAATGGGGGATTGGGTTTAACCGAACCGCAAGTGGAAAAAGTTTTACAGCTTTGCCGCGAAGCTGGCGAGATGGAGCATGCCGCAGACTCGGATGTGCCGGTTTTGAAAGGCCGGGCAAATAATATGGCGTTGATGGTAGAACCATCAGAGTTGCCAGCCAAACCACGCGAGGTAGCGCCGATGCCGTATAACAAAATTAGAAGCACTGTCATTGCGAGCATGGCGAAGCAATCCCAAGGGATGGTAGCGCCACCACCAAAACATGGGATCGCCACGCCCCGCAATACGGGGCTCGCGATGACACAAGAAAGTGATATTTCAAAATTAATTAAACAAACCGCCGCCGCTGAACCGATGTTCAAATTAAATTCCCAGGCCGCGGTAAAAAAATCAATGCAAGATGTTTCCGCTTCCGCGGAAGAGATGGGGCCGGTGGAAGAAATTAAATCAACCACCCTGACGGATTTTAGAAGATTGTCCGGCAATCCCGAAGAAGCCGCCAGAAGATTACAGCAGAAAATGTTTAATTTGCAGGACGAATCATTTATTTTGTATCTGGACGCGCTTGGCGCCTATCATTCATCGCCGTTGTATGGCGAATATATGGCGGCTGTTTGTCAATCTTTGTCCGAGCGAAAATCTTTGGCAAATTTACTTGCGATGAAAAATAGTATAAAATTAAATGAGGCGATGGCCATCGTGGAGATGGAACGTAGTTTGTAATTCAAATGTCATTCTGAGCAAAGCGAAGAATCTCTGTCCGGTGAGTCAAAACAACTGACAGAGATCCTTCACTCCGTTCAGGATGACAAAAACCTATGGAACAATTCGTAGTGCCACAATTTATAGACGTGGAAGATAAAATTTTTGGGCCCATTACCACCCGCCAATTTATCATTTTATTATCCACTGGTTTACTGTTGTTTATTATTTTTAAATTGGCCGATATCGCTTTGTTTATTTTTTTGGCCGTACTGCTTGGCGGGATGGCAGTAGTGGTGGCCTTTGTAAAAATTAACGGCCAGCCATTTCACTTTTTCTTGTTAAATATAATCCAGACCTTGCGCCGTCCGAGCCGGCGTCTGTGGGACAAAAGCTATGCTAAAGCTGAACTAACCGATTTAATTCAATCCGGAAAATTTACCGTGGTGGAGGCGGTAAAAGAAGTGCCAAGAATGTCATATAGCAGAATTAGGGATTTATCTTTGATAGTTAATACCGGAGGGTACTACAAGCCGGAGTAGTCAACTGTCATTGCGAGTACCCCTCGGGGCATAAACTCCGCGAAGCAATCCCAAAATACTGGTGGTACAAACAATGGGATTGCCGCGTCGCTACGGCTCCTCGCAATGACAACAAAAAATTACATATGCCAGACGAAAAACCAAAAAAGAAAAAAATTAAGTTACCCAGCGCGCAAAGCCATTTGCCGTTCGCCGAGGTGAAATCCGACACCGTTATAATGAAAGACGGAACTTTGCGGGCTGTGCTGATGGTTTCCAGTATAAATTTCGCGCTAAAAAACGAAGACGAGCAAAACGCCATCGTGTCTTCCTATGTTTCTTTTTTAAATGGCATAGATTTTCCTTTGCAAATTGTGGTGCAATCCCGCCAGCTGTACATCAAGCCATATTTGGAAAAATTATTAAAACAAGAACGCGAGCAAGACAATGAATTATTGCGCGCGCAAATTGCCGATTACCGGTCTTTTGTTGGCGAACTGGTCAGTCTGGGCAAAATTATGAGCAAACAATTTTTTGTGGTGGTGCCTTATGATCCGTTGTCCAATAAAAAACGCGGTTTTTGGTCGCGCATGGGCGAGGTGGCGCATTCGGCTGTTACCATAAAATTAAAGGAAGAAAGATTTCTACAACGCAAGCATGATTTGGATATGCGCGTGCGGCAAATAGAATCCGGGTTGACCAGCATGAATTTGGAAGTGGTGCGTCTGGATACCCAATCGCTGATTGAACTGTTTTATTCCACCTATAATCCGGATATTGCTTTTAGCGAACATTTGGCTCCGGTGGATCAGTTGCGGGTGGAGTAGCCTGTCATTGCGAGGTCGCCTGAGGCGACCGAAGCAATCCCAAAATACTGGTGGTACTAACAATGGGATTGCCGCGTCGCTAAGGCTCCTCGCAATGACAATCGTAGTTTAGTAATTAGGATTTAGAAATTTTAATGTTTATGGCCTTCAAACCAAAATTTGCCACACGGTCATTTAAAGAAAAGGGCGCTTTGTTGTCCAAAGAAACGGAAATTACTAAAAAATCCACGGAAGATTTGATTACTCTGGAGGAAGAACGCGTTTATCGCGAGGGTTCGGTTTCCATCCGCGATTTGCTGGCGCCATCCGCGTTTAACGTGGAATCAAATTTTATAAAATTGGGCGATATATTTTGCCGGACGATTTTTATCATCAGCTATCCCCGGTATATTTCAGTGGGCTGGAGTTCTCCAATTTTAAATCTCTCCATTACCATGGACGTGGGCATGTTTTTTTATCCCATCAAAGCGGCCATCATTTTAAAACAACTGCGCAACAAAGTAGGCGCTTTGGAAGCGCAATTAAACGCCGACTCGGAAAAAGGCGCGCCGCGCGACCCGGTGCGTGAAACAGCTTTGCGCGACATAGAACAATTACGCGACGATCTTACTCAAGGCATAGAACATTTTTTTCAATTTTCTTTTTACGTTACTTTGTACGCCAAAAGCAAAGAAGAATTGGATCAAGTTTCCGAAGATGTGGAAAATATTTTTGGCTCAAAACTTATCAACAGCCGCAAAGTTTTGTATCAGGCAGAGCAAGGTTTTAATTCCACTTTGCCGCTTGCCAATGACGAATTAATGATAGCGTTCAACATGAATTCTTCGCCCATTGCCGCGTCATTTCCTTTCACTTCAGCGGAACTTACTTCGGATGACGGCATTTTATATGGGGTTAATCGCCACAATAATAGTTTGATTTTGTTTGACCGATTTTCTTTGCAAAATGCCAATATGGCGGTATTTGCCACTTCCGGCGCTGGCAAAAGCTATGCCATCAAGCTGGAAATTTTGCGCACCATGATGATGGGGGTTGATGTTATCGTTATTGATCCGGAAATGGAATACAAACATTTGGCAGACGCGGTGGGCGGCACTTACATCAACATTTCTCTTTCTTCTCCAAGCAAAGTCAATCCGTTTGATTTGCCCCGCCCCATCGGCGGAGAAGAATTTTCCACCGAGGATATTATTCGCGGCGCGGTTATCACGGTCAAAGGCCTTCTGCGCATTATGTTAGGCAGTTTAACTCCGGAACAGGATTCCATTATAGACAGGGCGCTGATAGAAACTTACGCCAAAAAAGACATTACGCCGGAAGCGGATTTAAATGTGGTTCAGCCGCCGATTATTCAGGATTTACAAGAGATTTTGGAAGGTATGGAAGGATCAAACGAATTGGTTTTAAAATTACAAAAATACACCGAGGGCACTTTTAGCGGATTGTTTAATTCGCCGACTAACGTGGACATGAAAAATCAATTAGTGGTGTTTAGCGTGCGCGATTTGGAAGACGAACTTCGCCCAATGGCTATTTACGCCGTCATTAATTATATTTGGAATGTGGTGCGCTCGGAACGCAAAAAACGCATTTTGGTGATAGATGAAGCGTGGTGGCTGATGCAACACGAAGACAGCGCCCGTTTTATTTTTGCTTTGGTAAAACGCGCCCGCAAATATTATTTGGGAGTTACCACCATTACCCAGGATGTAAATGATTTCTTGCGTTCGCAGTATGGCCAAGCCATTGTTACCAACTCGGCTTTGCAACTGCTTTTGCGGCAGTCGCCCGCGGCCATAGATTTGGTGCAGAAAGTTTTTATTTTAACCGAAGGCGAGAAGTATTTGTTGCTAGAAAGCGGAGTGGGGGAAGGAATTTTCTTTGCCGGCAACAAACACGCGGCTATAAAAGTGGTGGCCTCATATACCGAAGATCAGATTGTGACTACTAATCCGGAACAGCTTTTGGAAATAGAAAGATCAAAAAAGGAATTTGAAAAACAAA
>ERZ1292629.2174-Hain-H43-01um-R1-2174-length-17152-cov-8_pt1 | contig 17152 bp, 29 predicted proteins | sample MGYA00564399_ERZ1292629 | MGnify/ENA primary metagenome ERZ1292629 (study PRJEB36523, sample SAMEA6512636) | groundwater metagenome | collected 2019-01-08 | study: AquaDiva: Metagenomics assemblies of 32 groundwater samples
GCATTGATGCAACGTCATAGGCGTTCTAGGGAAATGGTGGAAAGGTCGCTGTTGAAGGTCTTTGTGGTGAAAGGATGAAACTGCAAAGAATATGTGTTGAGCCGCTTGATTGGTATGACGGAAATGACGAGTTGGAGGCTGAAAAGTAGATGGGTATAGCAGGCTGGCTCGCCATAATCATGGCTGTGGTCTTCATCCTAGCCTTTTTTGTCCTGCCCTGCAAGGACCCTGAGCTGATAGCCTGTTGGGTCCCTTAATAGAACGGCTTGAGGAGGTCGAACCTACCATGTCTGCCCAGCTTCTCCAAGTAACCTGCCCCCACTGTGGTCAGAAGCACCAGGTAACCAAGTGGAGTCTTCCTAACCCCTACTACACCGTGTTCTGTCTAAAAGCCATGGAAGAATGGATAGGTCCTTACATCGTGGTGCTGGAGCCCTTCGAACCCTTCGATCCGAACAGCAAAAGCCTGAAGCTTATTAAGTGAATCAGCTCATACCTCTCATAGATGCCGCACAACAGATACGCCATTTCTACCAATGGGGTAGAACATATATTGGTAAAACGACAATCAGAGGTGTATGTGGTTGGTTGACGGCGACATAGCTGCCGCACTGATGCCTACGGTGTTGAAGATAGCCCCGCAGGTCTATGCTCAGATCAAGGCCCACTTCAAGGACAGGAAGATCGACGACGGCATGCTTTCGCTCATGGTCACGCTGGAGATGAACGCCACCGTAGTCGCCAAGCTCGATGGCATTTCTTCGCAGATCAAGGACCATGATGAAGTATCCAAGGAGCGCGAAGACGCCGTGTATCAGGTAGCGACTCAAGTGCGTGGGCTGCTGGAGCGTCCTAGGCGCAAGTGAGTTCAACAAATATATACTTTCATTAGATATAGCCACGCGGTATGTTGTCTTGCTCTACGTGCTCGACTCCGCTTCATGTGCCGATCAGGTTCGCAGGGCTGAGGTACGAACATTTCTGCTCTAATGAGTGCTGCAATAAGTTCCTCAGCAAGATGACCGTCAGCACAGGTTGGTATTGTGAGAAATGCTCTGCCTCATTTGAAAATACTCTTCAAGCTATGAACCACCAAGGTCCTAATCACAAAGTCTACTACTTGTCCCATGCGTGACCAGGGTGCTGTTAACTTGACCCTACAACTAGGGCCGTCGTAGAGGCTATGATGTACCGAAGGTAGATTATAGGTAAAGCATCTGTACCTTTTAGACTAGAATCTCGTCAATTTCTGACTGTATCTTGCTCTTGATTGCGGCGAGCTCATCGGCATTCAGGTTCGTGGGGAGGTTGTTCAGCTGGGCCTTGAGCCTCTTCAGCTGGGCATAAGCCCGATGTTCGCTCTTGTCTGGACAGTCATGGACGTACTTGGTCTTCTCTACAATCTTCTCTATAATCTTTGGCCCTTCAGCTGTTACTACAGGTTCCACTGCTACAGGTTTCGGCATTCCAATGTTGACTAAGGCAAACAGGCCTATAAAAGGTTAGAACTCTTCGGCTACAGCAAGACCCATCCTGACCATGGCGTCGTGATTGGCTTGGAAATTCTTGTCTGTAAATCCTGATAGTTTGCTCCGTAGGAAACCCTGCGTATACCTCTCTATTAGCCTCTCTATCTCGTCGTGGACTTCCTGCAGGACATTCAGACGCTCCAGTGTATCCATCTCTGCGATGGTAGCTTGGGCATAATCAACCAGGTCTTTCTTCTTGACCATCAGTCGGAATTTCCTTGGAATGGGAGTATGCTCTATGAGCCTAGCCGTTATGCGCTTGATTGTATTCTCTACGTCAGTATCGAATTTATAGGCAAATTGAGGGATTTTTCGTCACTCTCCTGCACGACCGCACCGTGGGCATGTTCATGGCCTTGCTCCTCTCCCTCATATAGTAAGACTTCTTTTCTGAAGGCTTCAATTTCTCCCAATAGCTTGGGGTCTGGAGGTGTAGCCGTGAAGACTGAAGGTTCTAGTCTTTTCCTCATCTCTCTGAGTTTCGGTATCAACTCTGGCCACCTTGTAAGATGCGTAGTCTCTACCTCATTGAGCTGATCCCAAGCGTCTGTAACCTTCTCCTGTAACCTCTTTCCCTCTGATGCCATGGCTTCCTGTAGTTTGATTTTAGCACTTCCTAGGTGCTTGTAGGAACAATTATGAACCACGCCCCACAATGTGGTATATGACTCGTCACTTTCTACTTCCAGATTATACACTGGACCATGATAGTTACTCAGTCCAATTTTACGTATTGGGATGAGGCACTGCTTCTCGGTCACAAATCCGAAATTCCCACTTGTCCTTTGGCCCCCATCATGGTCACTCTCTATCAACCTAGCGAAACGTCTAGCTGCGTCACCAGATATTGTTACCACATAATTCGGAGTCCGTGATTTGATGACGCGCCCGTTAATATTAGAGGGGTAAGCCTTGACTATCTTGACGCCATTGAGTATTCCTAATTTGAAGAGAATGAGCCTGAGCTGAGATACCATACTGAACGATGATGAGCTATAGTTGAATGCATAGTACGAGTGATTACCATCCCCTTCAAACATCCCTTTCAGCACCCATCGTATCTGCTCCTCTGGGAGTAATATTGCCCAAGGTGGTAACCTTTTCTCCTTGCTATTCTTCCCAAACAGAGAGAAGAAACGACCTAAACTGCGTGAGCTAATGTCAATGACGTTGGTGCTCTCCATTATCCAATGTAATGTTCGAACACCGAAATCAACTTGTAAGGTTTTCTCAACCAGATGTGCATATGAGTACTCTTTGATGGCCTTACCAAAGCAAAATCTGGTTTGTATTCCTCGTGTCTGTACTGATACACAACCTTCTGCAAGATACAAGCCGATGGTTTCCAGAACTTCTGGACTGATTGTTATGGTTTCCTTCACTGGGTTCCTGTCCCAGTTTAGATGATGCTTCTTCTTGCAGTCAACTTCACAGTACTTGGTGTGTTGAACAGGCATCAAGAACTCCCTTAAGTCTAGCACTTGTTGGGGTGATGAGCCTATGCGTGGGAAGGCCATAAAGTCTTCCAGAGAGAGAGCTTTCGCTTCCTTCCACGTCAATTCTTCTAAATTGTAGCTTTGACGCCAGACGGTCTGTGGCACTCGTACAGAAGGCGCGATAAGGATTGGGTGATCGAGAGTACTCACCATAGGCATATTGGTGTACCAAGGGATAACCTCTACCATGGAGCCATAATATTGATGGGTAAAGACTTTCGTGACTCGTTTGAATGCGCCTCTATGTGTAAGGACATAGTCACCAACTTTCACATCTTTGATAGCCGATATCCCATCACCTACATAAACTGGGGTGTCTGGAAGAAAGCAGTGAATGCAACTGTCATCCTTAACTGGACTAAGTGAACCTTCAGTTTAATAGGAAGATAGACCTCTCCTAGGTCTGTATGACCTACGAACTTGCCGTCGCAGGGGCCTTCATCGGCGTCCTGCTGAAGACCTTGTTGCCCTACCTGTCAAGACAGGACAAGGAAGAGGGCTGGAGCCATCGCTACACCCTTACAGGGATACTCTCGCTACTCATCGCCGTAGCCGTAGCCTTGCAGGATGTGATCATCGCACTGCCTCCAGGCGCCGACCTCGGCGGGGGGATGATCGCTGGGCTGGCCGTCAACTTGGTTGTGAACAAGGGCTTAGACGGAGCCACCAAGCACTCCTGAACCCATTCCAGCAACCGTCAGAGGCTACTCTGCAAACTAGGCTCCCATGGCCTCGGACAGGTAAGCCTCTAAAGGCAGGCAACTTACGCCGTCAGCGACTAGGCAACCTCCTTCAGTACAGTTGATGATCTTGATGCCCATCTGCTTAGCCGCCGCGGCCAGACCTTCGAAGCACCTTCTATAACTTTCGAAGACAGGATCTACTATACAGTACTGGTCCCAGTCTTTCGAATAGACGATGCTGTAGCAACTCGCAGCCTTGTTGGGATCATAGCCGCAACTCTCCAGGATTTTGTGGTGGTAATGAAGTTCTGGTAGAGGAGTGTCGTGAGGGTAGCCGTTGTCCATGCCTACGAGGACTATCTCCTTGGCTCTGAGTATTATAGCCGCGAAGACGAATGAACACAATCCACTGCAGCCCGCGCCATTCAAACGTGAAATACCTGTAGTATTCTTCGCCCCCAGAGTCATCATCTGCAGGATCTCTGTGATGCCTCTCTTTGTCTCGCCTGAGTCCAGTTCGGGGATGAACCAGTAGAGGTGGTAGCCCTTCTCCATGGCCGCTTTCACAGTCGCTGGATGGGCCGTGATGGGCATGATTGCCTCGGTCATCACCGCAGGATTCTGATACCACTTTTCTATGATGGGCGAGCCGTCAACGGTCACGGAGAAGTTAGGGTAGATGCCACGCTCCTGCAGCAAGGGCAGGGCTCCGTCGGATGACACTACGACGCCAGGGAAGGGATGTTCGCAAAGTAACTGGGGGTGCCTGTACTTCAGCAATGAAGGCCCCCTACCCACGATCAGGGCTCTGTTCACGGCTGGTCTTGCGAATATCTTGTCCAGGGAGTCGCCATCCTTCGCCAGGTTGACATTCTCCCTGGTGTTCATCATCCACATGGGATAGAGATGCTGCGTACTCTTCTCTATCGCCTGCACTATCTGCTCGAAGGTGTTCTGGGGTTGGCTCATAGTGTCCGAGACCTATCAAGCAATTCCTTCTGAATAGCTCCTGCTCTAGCGTATAGTTTCTTGCCTATGGTATTGAGCTGCTCGCTGACACAAATCAAATCAATATAATACTTTGAATATTCTACTTGTTGAGAAGGTTTAGTTTCTAAATTTTCCAACTCTAAAAATCGTCTTTGAACCTCGAAGATTAATCCTTCAATAGCCGAAATCATGTTGGTAGTTTCGATTACCCTCTTATACCCATCTGTTAGTCTCTTCTCTTCACTCAAACAGGGTCTACAACTCCACGAAAAAGTTTTCTCTCGCCTGTCGTCTTATCCCAGATGAATCTATAGTCCTTCGAAGGAGAATTCAACTGTCCTGCTTGAATCTTGGCGAAGTCAACCTTGAAGTCGGCGAGGGCCTTAGCCGCAACCTTGAACTTCTTGGGGTCCAGTTGCCCCTTCACGAACCTGTCGAATGTTGGCAGGTCGTAATACTTCCTGTCCTCTGGAGGGGTGGGCATGACGCTACACCGTTAACGGTCCTGATTTAAGCCCTCCTTCCACAGCTTCTACTATCTTCCCACATCTCTTGCATGCTTTGACAAGTCTCCCCGTTGGATGGGCTATTGCCCACCATTCCTCAATCCAATCTGTAAGTTCCCCATGACTACAACTGTTCCTGAGGGCTTGAACCTTATCTTCGAATTCGGATTCAAGTTTCTCGTATTCACTCATGTTACTCCCCTCTCGGTGAGCCTACTGCGCTCCTAACCATAGAATCGAGCATACAATCTGACATCTTCTTACTCTTCTCCCCCTACAATTTTCTCCACAATTTCAGCCTCCTCATTAAATTCTTTTTTCAGTTCTTCCTTATACTTTTCAACTGGGTTTCGACTGTATGAACTGTACAATACTTGCTTCGTCCGTACAGATACTAGGTCAAAGACCGTCCCCTTCGGTATTGGCAAACGATATTCACAGGCATGTTTGGCATCTGGAGTTAGAGCATGCTTACAATAATCGTGGTCAAAGAGCCACCCGTTATATAGGGTCTGTACGGTTACCCCTCTATCTGGGTCGGTTTCAATCGTCCATCCATGACCACGAGTATCAAAGACCAGACCCGCCTTGAACCTATCTAACAGGGCCACCAGACGGTCAACATAGTAGTCATTTGCACTTGGCCCCCAACTTGAACCTATGTCTATTAGTGTCCTCCCTTCTCTCCAAAAACCAGACCCACCACGTTGCTGAGTAATGGTCGGCCCGACATGAGCTGTGTATCTTTTGGCGAAGCGTTGCAGTTTCGGATGAAGTTCGTAATCGCTACTCACCGTGCTATCCACCTTGCGGAACCATCATCGCGCTCTTGACCATCTCGGCCACCATGTGATGTAGATGAACAGGGGGTCCTCCAAGACTGTAGTACTTCTTTCCGTCTCCACCGACGTCCTCTCTTACCCCTTTCAGGTAGATGCCTACGGTCTCCCCTACTTGGAAGCTCATGTGGCAGATGTCGCAGAGCTCGTCCGTGAAGCCTATGTCGCCTATGGTAGTCGAAGCCGCAAAGACAGTCCCGAACTTCTGGGATGCGGCTGCACCTCCTATGTTGGGGTTGCCCGTAGAAAGTGTAGCGGCTGAGAAGGGCATCAGAACGCTTCCTATGAAGGTCGTGGCCGTCAAGTCGGCTCTTGCGCTCGCCACCAGTCCAGAGGTATGAATCGTTGAGAGGGCTATGCTGACCAGAGCTGAGGTGTACCTGAAGGCTTCGTGAAATACCCCATCGTGAGTGGCGAACACCGCAGGGCGGAGCGTGGCCCCCCCAGCCTTGCGGCTCATGAAGATTGCGACGTTCGAAGGGCCTACCCCAGCGTTGTTGCCGTTGAAACGCAGATGCAAGAACTCGTTATCTCCACCAGTTATGGCAGGGTCTCTCTTGTAAATTTCAAAGCCAGGGCCGTCATTCGGGTCGTTGTTGGGTATCAGCCTGAAATTGGAAGCGGTGCTCTGTGCAAGGGGTACGAGAGTCCACTGCCTTGTAGCATCTTCGAGTAGCTTCTGGGTACCCAGGGCCAAGGCCGACACTGCGGCGACAGATGTTCCGAATACACCCGCTCCACCTACGCTCAGGTTGGCAGAAACCTCCAGCGAACTCTTGGCAGTGACAGTTCCACTTGCGGTGGTATTACCAGCGACGTTCAGGGCTCCACCGATGCTCGCCAGACCAGAGGCTTCTAGCGTACTCGCAATAGTTACCGCTCCGCTTACATTCAGGGCTCCTGAGACAGACAAGGTGCTCTTCGCCGTCAGAGTTCCGCTGACAGTAGCATTGCCAGCTACATTCAGAGCCCCTCCTATGCTCGCAACTCCTGATGACTCTAGGGTACTCGCGGCAGTTACGGCTCCGCTGACTGTAAGCGCTCCAGAAACCTCTAACGTACTCTTGGCGTTGATTGGTCCGCTCACCGTGAGAGCCCCAGAAACCGAGAGTGTACTCTTCGCAACTACTGCTCCGCTAACCGTGGCGTCACCGTACACATTCAGAGCCCCCCCCACGCTTGCCAATCCAGAGACCTCCAGTGTGCTGGCCAACTGAGTCGGCCCATTCGACACCTGAAGGTTGGAAGCGGCTATCAGAGAGCGAGCGGCTTCGGCTCCACTCACATTGATCACGGATACGGCGGTGATGCTCGGAGCTTCTACAGGACCTGAGCTGTTGATTCCGCTCTGGGCAAAGACGGTGTTGGTGAGGGTCGCACTTGTGCCTGCTATGGGCCCTGAGGAATTGAGGCCTGAAGCGACCAAGACAGAAGCCAGGAACTGCCCAATCGTCCCTCCCACGGTAGCGGAGGCGTTCAAACCAGAAGCGGCCAGAACTGTAGCCACGAAGTCGGCTATCGTACCCTTGATCTTCGCAGAGGCTTCAAGTCCAGAAGTGAATAATGCGCTGGGACCCTGAACAGGCCCAGAAGAATTTATGTTCGATAGAGCAACTAGGCTGGGAGTATCAATGACGGCAGAAGAGTTGATGCCCGACTTGGCGAAGATCGTGGCTGTATAGGTCGTGGGGAGCCTCTGTAACCTGCTATTAGACATCCTAAACAGGAATAAATACGACGAGCCTCAATTTAAGGGTAGTAACCAGCCCATGAGCCTGACACTTGTAGAAAGGAAGGCCGCGCAGTTGCTCAGCAAGGAGTGGAAGGGTTCCGAGAAGATCAGACTCGTCAAACTGCTCTGGGAGATGGAGCAACTTCGCTACCTGCAGTCGGGACCAGACGATTACGACACCATCGACAGCATAACGATCTACAGCGCAGACGAGACCCTTTTCAAGTATGACAACCCGATCTGGTCGATGAGCCTGCTGAATGACGGCGCCAACGACATCGATATACGCTTCACCGAAACCTTTGGCAGGACTAAGAAGGTCCGAATCAAGACCACGGATACGGAGTTCAACATAGATTTGAAGGGCGTGGTTGCATCGTTCAAGGCCCAAGGCGTGAGCGGGAATTCCACTCTGAGAGGTATTGTCTGGCTCAAGCGGCCATTCTATCCGAGCGTCTATGCGGGCGGAGAACCCGTCTTCATCCCAGAACTGCAACAGGAGCCCATCCCTGGAGTGTACTAGCTTGGTCAGCAAGGGTCTTGTTGTGGGAGCGCTCGCAGCGGCAGGGGCCGTCGGTCTAGGAGTATGGCTGTCGAAGAAGGCCGAAGCTGAGGAAGAAGTGGAAGAGAGGCCTATACCTGGCCCACCAATTCTCCCTCCTGTAAGCCCACCTGTACTGCCACCTCAACCTGTGAGCCCCCCAGATGTCACTGAACCTTCACCTGAACCAGTCACGCCTGGAGAAGAGGTCGATGTGGATGCTCCTGTCCCCAAACCCGAGAGGGAGAACAGGATAGTCGAAATCGGTCAGACGCTGAATGCGAGAGGCAAGCCCTACTGGGTCAAAGTCGACGTCAAGGTTGAAGTTGTAGATGGCGGCTGGCACTGGGTCAACATAAATGACCTTGCGGGGGAGCCCGTGAAGAAGGAGCTGGAAAAGCTCAAGCCAGCCAAGACTCGGTTCTTCACTGCAGACTGGATATTCGACATGAGGAAGTTCCCAGATGGGTTCTCTGGCGACGTAGTCCTGATACGGAGGCTGGGTGGTGATCCACCAAGACCGACTGAGGGGACGATCCTACTCGATACCCAACCCATCACGATACTTCCAGTCCCACTACCAGACTGAACCTAGAGCGTCATCGAAGTCCCATTTCGTGTTCATTTAGTCCGAATTCTTGTCCTTCAAGTCCTATTTTCGAGCTCTCGAATCTCAAAACCCAAGAGTAGACTCTAAGGATAGTCCGTATAGACTAGTGGCGAACAGGTTTCCGATTTCATTCGTAGGGCCGTCTTGAAAGAATTGGCTTCTACTTTGCGAACATTTAAATCCTGATCAGTGTGCGCTTGTGACGAGATGAGAAAAGGGGCTAACCAAAACCCAAGTGTAACCCAAGTTCACGCTGTACTTCCTCATGCTCAACTACCACTCGCCTCCAACTTCTGTATGGCTTGCAGCGTCCCGATCATCAATGGCGAATCTCTCAGGCACGATGATGGGGCGTATATCTGGGTCTGTAAGGACTGTGGGGACTACCCTTTCGTGACTATGGACGGTTTCTCTACCGCAGATCCTTGGGCCCTGAAGAACGAGGTCGTGCACTCTCTTACCAAGTTCGGCTACAGTTGGGATGATGCGGTAGGTCAGTTAGGGGACGGCGTCATAGTCAAGGGGATTCCATACCTGGTCAAATTCAAAGACCCTGATGGAGATCGGGCTCTGCCGAATGTCTGCCCTAAATGCGGAGAGAGAGGTTCACCTCAAACGACCGTCAGCTATAATCCGAGTCACACCGCATATCAATCATTACGATATGTCCATTGGGTTCGCGGAAACGGGGAAAAGAAGGGTTCATTACGCTGGTGTCAAGTAGCTAGTTTGGGGAGAGCCCCGCAGAAGCCACCTCATAAATGAAACCTAGGGCAAACTTGCTGATAGCTTAAATCTTCCCAACACCAATTCATGACTGCCACGCAGTTGCCTAAGTAGAGGATAAGTTGGTCGGTAAATCCGCGAAGGGGTCCCACAATGCTCCTCAACCAGCAAGGAGTCCCCGCCCCTGGGTTACCATCACCGTACCTCTAGGCTCGCGGAAAGGCGCCTCAACTGTATTTCAAGACGACTCTTTCTTCGAGACGACATTATAATCATCGTCTATCTCGTAGGTGATCTTTCTCTTACCTTTGTGTATGACTATGAAGCGCTTTCCTTTTTCGAAGTCTACAGTGACTAGCGCATAGTCGAAATCCCTGTAGTCTGCATCCTCAACTATACCTGGAAGTATCTGAATCCACCTCCATAGTCAGCCGCTGCAGCTCCCGTATTTCTGAATTTGACGGCTACCGTTTGCCCTGCCGTAGCTTTCACTGGCACGTTGAAGGATACATGCTTTGATACTGAAGCGGCACCTCCGAGCTGAGAATAATTTGAGCCTGCGACTCTCAGCGTATAAGTCCCTGGTTCTGGAGCGGCTTCGCCTTCATCCCCTCCAACCCACCAGTCGGTTATGTACCATGTCTTCCCTGCTGGAACGACTATGCCTGAAAGTGACGTACTTCCTGCAGCCAAGGCTAAAATTATGATATTCGTCACAGCCGCGGTAGTTTGAATGGCGGCTATACTTTCCGTGGTCAAATTCACATCTACGGTTGCAACTACGTTGACAGGCGTGGCTCCCGAAGCGATTGAGAAGAGTCCAGAGGTGTCGATGCTTCCCGTGGCCACCTTGGAGGCATATTCCTGCTCAGTTCTCGGCGTATAAGAGGCACCATAGACGCTGACCGTCCCCGCCTGCAGCAACTTGACGGCTCTGAGCGGGAAATTCGTGAATCTGGCTCTGCCACCAGAAGGATAGAGAACCTTCTCGCTCGTCCCACCTCCCCAGAGCGATAATACGATCTCTACACTACTCGAACCTGTATTCTGCACTACACCGTTGAAAAGACCCCCTTCATCGACCATCTGGACGTCCTGATTTGCCTGTAAGGCGCGACCGTCGTAGATGATTGTTTTCAGCTTTCCTCCTGCTGGGGATATATTCCTTCCAATGAGCATGTCTATGAGGCTATCCATTTTCGTGATGAGCAACTGAAGTTCTTTCATCGGCCGAACAATCTCAATCTTTTATTCAGCAATTTCTGATTTAACTCTACCGATGCCAGCACCTTCAGAATCCTCTCTGAAGCATGGCCATCCTTCACTCCCGTGTAAGGAGTCCTCTCAGCATTCCTGAATGTCGGGTTGTAAACCTTGATGCCGAAGTGTGGAGCCTCGTAGATGGTGCTGCTGCTGTTGGAGATGAACTGCTTGGCATTCTTGAGAAGTCCTAAGAACTGGGGTCTGGGGACGCTCTCTTCCATCACCGTGCATTCATAGAGGAGTGAATACTTCGTAATCCTGTCAATTATCACATCCCTGCCTGCATCCTCGTTGGGGTAGATTATTACAGGCGAATGTCTCACGGCTCCTAGAGCCCTCAGTATCATCGCGGCGTTGTTCTTTGGGGCCAGTGGGAGAGGATTGATCAGGACTAGGTCATAGGAACGCTTCGGCACCAAGAATTCATCCACCATCAGGTCATCGAAGTGGGTAGCTCCGACTACATGGCATCTCCATTCTTCTTCTCCTGCCTTCACCAAGTTCTGCTTGGTAGCATCGCTCTCACAGAGCAGGATGTGGGAGAACATGCTGATTACATGCCTAGCTACGTCGTCGTGAGTGCCTGCGCCGTAGATGCCAGCGAAGAGGTGTGCGATGGGGGTGTTATCATAGAAAGAAGCCATGGCTACAGGGACCATCTCAAGACGGTCGCAAGGGATCAGGCTGATGTCGGGTTTGTATTTCCCCAGCATGTCTTGGGCGAATACAACGTATGCTGGCAGACTCCAATTCGGCATCATCTCAACGAGCTGAAGTTCTATGTTGTATTTGGGAGCCCTCTTGATTATGGGGTCAAGGAGAGGCCTTTCGGAGCGGGAAGCCGTAAAAAGGGTGACTTTTCTCATCTGGTAATTACCCCAACGGCCACGACTATGGTGAGGAGTACTGATACAATCCACATCAATGCAGTTCCTACCAAGGTGAGCACTCCGAAGAGGGAGAATTCCAAGACAGGCATGACGAACCAAGTCAGATAGACGGTCAGCGCCCAAGCTCCGACTGCGAGTAGCAGGAAAAGTCCTGTCAGTCGATCAAATGTTCGCAAAGTTAATTCCTGCACTGGGAGTAGTCCAGAAGTAAGGTCCAGAGCTTCTTGTCTGGGTCATGCAACTGCACGATGAGGGCGCATCCACAGTCCAAGAAGACAGATCCGTCTGGGAGCCTCTGCTTGATCCTGTGCTTCCCCATTATGAAGTGGCCTTCGGCGTTGCCCATCACTCATCAGACTTCGAAGACTTCTCGCTTACATACTGGTCGAGGGTGTCGTAGCCCGTGGCCTTAACGAGCATCCCAGGCAGTTTATCCACAAATGACGCGGCATCACCGACGTCGCCCAAACCCTTGACGGTGAAGCGGAGGCTGGATTTCGTGCCTTTGATGTAGGCTTCAGAGATGTCAGGAATATCGTGCAGGGTCTTGGCGCTCAACCTGAAAGAATACGTGCGGCCTTCATCGGTTGCGTTGATCTCTGCCCTTCCATAATCCTCGTCGGGTACCAAACCACGGAGCCCGCCAATTAATTCCTCCAACTCTTCTTTGCCTTTGATGTCGAATATCCTGAAGGTGGCATAGCACATATCATCTCTCGGGTTTCTCTGCAGATGGAGTCGTTTTGAGAGTTTCATGCGCAACCTATAGGGCTATAGTGCTTATAAAGTTAGGCTATTCTTCCAGTTGTTCCAGCCTGCCGAGAGCTTCTTCGGTTTTCGTAGGCGGTCCCAGCTCCTTGCCGAAGCCCTCATTGCGCCTGATGATACTGCACCCTGCCCTCTCTGCAGCAACTTCGGCGATGGTTTTAGCCCTCTCCAAGTTATCCTTGACTTCCTTGTATTCTTCATCTTTGAGGATGCCACGTGAGAGTTCCAAGTCTTCGATCAGATAGTTCGCGCCTTCAGCGACCTCAAGGGCTTCATGACATACCCGCAACTCCAAGCTGAACCGCTTGGCAACCTCTGCCAGAGTCAACATAGTTAAAATCATCCTGTGTCTCCTATAAGTTAGGATGCCAATAATCCTTCGGGAGAAGCGCCCCCCACCAGTAACCACGACGGCGATAGTCCCCAGAGGAGCCTTTCCCGTGCCAGAACGCCTGGTCAGGCCTGAAGTGCCCATGGGAGAAAGGACCGTCAAGTTCGAGCAGGAAGCCTTCGCCAGAACCTACAAAGTGGTTGAGGATGTCAAGCGCTTCAGCTTCTGGAACGAGTTGCAGGAGAGAGGGTATCAAGGCATGCTGAACAAGCTCAAGGAGCAGGCCAGGATCATAGATCCCAATGTCGACCTGTCATTCCTTCCCTGCCTCGCAGAGGAGAGCGAAGCCAAGTCCATGGCTGAAGGGCAGCGCATCAAGCGGGCGCAGAAGGTCTTCGTGTCTGCATTTCCAGACTTCCTGGAGAGGTTTGACCGCCTCAGGCCAGAATCGAAGTTGTTCGCCATCGACAGTCTGAGGGACGGGATAGATCAGAAGAGGATGCTCTGGCGTCCGTATGAGTGCGAAAAATTCAGGGCCTCCGAAGACTCAAATACTAAGAAGGGTAAGAAGGATTAATGCCAGAAAAAGCCGACGTTGAATTGGTCATACGTCTTATGGACGATCTGATTGCTGAAACAATAAAAGCAAGAAACATGATACCTGAATCATTCAACCAATCTCGTCTCGAATTGAATGAGGCAATTCGTTTATTCACCAAACGCAAGGGTCTTGCTCAGTTGGTCTTGCAACAAATGTTTGAAGGACCACCGCCTTCCGTTAGTTTTCGGTTAGGACATAAGCATTTTGGGAAATCATAATGAAGGGTAAGAAGGATTAATGCCATACGAAGTTGGAATAAATGTATTGAAGAGAGAGAAGTTGGACCTCTGGTCAACCATTACGATCTTGGAAGGATTGGAGGATGAGTTGCGCGTCGCTACTGGGAAGTTACCAAATGAAGCTACTCAGACACGAGTAATGTTGGTAAATTTTCAAAATGAAATAGGCGCACGAATTTTTCAACTTCACGAGAAAATGAGAGAAGTAGGGATAAGTTTGGCTAGAGAAACTGAAGCACTTGATAAGGCAAGAATGCAAAGTCGTTCATAATCATGTCCATCCGCGAAGCTAAAGAAGACCCTAGGTTACAAATTCAGTTTGCGATCACTCGCTTGACCGAGTTGGAGGCTAACATCATCAATGGGGTTAACAGTTTAACTCAGCTTGCTACTACATTTCAAAATCCAAGGAATCAACAACTGCTCAAAGTTACTACTCGCAGCCTTGGACTTGAATTACTCAACATCAGTGTATTGAAGAAGATTGCAGAAGATGCTTTGCGGAGTGTGGATAAGGGTTAGATGTCCTCTACCGAAAGGGTCCTCAACGCAGACCCAAGACTTCGCATAGCCCGCAAGATAGCCGAGCAACACCTGGGTAGCGATGCCATAGGCAAAGAACTCTACGAGGAAGTCTGTCTAGGGGAGAGGTCCATAACCGATTTCTTCGGTGCTTTGAAGGAGAAGGTCAAGGACCCCAAGCTGAGCCATCTCATTTCTGAGGTTGAGGCTTCTGCCGCACCTGAAACTGATAGCCGCTGACTCCATCGTAGTCGACAGGATCGTAATCAACCGTCTTCCCTAGAATATTTTCGAACCGCTTCTTGGCATACCAAGCTTGCTTTGAATCCATCTCAGAAACGAAGATTGACGATGTCTCGTCAAGGGCAACTGCGTAGCGCTCGTAGGTGTGCCTGTTGGTCAAGTAGACTATCTTCTCTGGACTTGGATTTGCTACGACTCGTTTAGACATCAAGAGAATATCTGTGGTTCCGCTTTATTAGGGTATCGATCCTTTACTGTATTCAGACAAGCATGGCTTCGTCATCCAGAAGGATCAAGCTGTCTTCGAGTCTACGGCCATTCGTATCCAGGGTGGTACGGAACGGCAGAGTGCAGAGGGCCTTCGCCGAGCAGATTGGAAGGCCAGTCGGAGGTTGTGTATCTCAGAGAACCAAGGGCCAAAGAGGGATGAGTGGCGCAGAGATTCACAGGATAGCTAAGGACTGTGCGAGCGGTGTCAGGGGCACCAGACTAGCTCTGGCCGCACCTGCCGCAAGGGGCCGTCTCGCAGCTCAGATGGAAGTCGAATAGACTTCCTCCCTTCTCTTTTTATTCAGGACTCTACCAGTAATCAGTAATGTCAGAAGAGGATTTCAGCCTCAAGCCTTTCGTCAAGACTATCAAGGACGAACTGGGATTAGGCAAGATCAGGGTCAACTGGCTCCAAAACAATCATCAGGCGAGTTGCATAATCAGCACTGGTGAAATCAACCTGCCTACCGTTCAAGCCATAGAGAGGACCATGAACCTCTCCCATGATGAGGCCCGCAGTAAGCAGAAGATGGCCGTGATCGAAGAGGTCTGCCATTTGGCGCAGAAGCGCGATGGGCACTCCCAAGAACTGTACCAATGTGTAGTAAAGCTACACGACAGGCATCTTACGGGGCAGGAGAGGGAGCTGGTGAAGGAGAAGTTGGAGAGGCTTCGCTTGGTGTGCGAGGGAGTTCTGACTCAGAGGGTGCGGGTGAAGCCTGAGGTTCCGAAGATGCCTCCTGAGGTCCTCTAGCCAGCGCCAAGAGGTTCTCCTGATCTTTCTGTGAATCGCCCGTAGGGTGCAGGACCTTCTCCACCTTGCCGTTCCTGAAGAAAATAGCCGTAGGGGTAGTTCCAACCTTGAACCTGTCTGCCAGGTCTTCGCATGGATCTTCACCTACGCTGATAGGAAGCTCGGCCACATCGATGTCAGGCATCCGCGATTCGACCTTGCCGATAGCATCCATGTAGGGTGGACAGACTGGACATCCTGGTTGAGTGAAGACTAGGAGAAATTTGTCTTTCTGTGCCAGGAGTTGATCGAACTCTGTGCAGGAGATGGAAGGCATCACGGGAGCATATCGCTTGTGACCTTATAACCTTTCAGCTTCCACTGCTGCATTACTTCAAACTGTTGCGATTCATCCCAAACCCTGGAGATTAGCGGAGGGTTGAACTGCCGTCCCTGAGGATCTTCCAGGATGAGGACGCGGTACCTGGGCCTTTCTACAGCTCCTTCCGTCCAGATCAGCCCCTTGCGCTCCTGCTTGGACTCAGCTTCGGTCTTGAGGAACTTGTCGAAGGCATCCAGAAAGACATCGGAATTGAGTGTGGGTAGCTTCTTCTCCTTGAAGAGCTTCACCATTTCGACGACGAAGTCAGGTTCCTTCCTCAGCTGGTCCCAGAGCTCCCCATCGATGCCTTCGAAGTTAGCCAAGAAGAGTTTTCGAACCTTTAGCATGAAGATGCTGAAATCATCGGCAGAAGGCACCTTCTTCGGCGCTGGTTTTATCACCTCGGCTTGCTTCTTTTCGCGCTTGATCTCTTCGATCTCGGCTTCTATGGTCCTCTTGTTCTGCTCTACTGTCCTCCTCGTATCAATCAGCGACGATAAGAAAACTTTCTGATCCTCCATCGCTTCCTGCATCGTTCTATCACGGATGTATTCGGAGAGGGTCTTGAGCAACTCCTCTTCGGGAGATAATGGTTGGGGGATGGTTGGGGTTGGGGGAGCGGCTGGTCGCGCCTTCAGTTCCTCTACCTGTGCCCTGAGAGCCTCCTGAGCCTTTATGAGCTCTTCGACCTTCTTGACGGCCTCCTGTAGTACGCTTTCGGAGCGGACTTCTGTTGCCTGCTTCTGAATGTCTATGCCAGCCTTCTCCAGCGCCTTGGTTATGGTTTCTGCAGGAATTCCTACCTTCTTGGCTTCCTCGATCTCTTCCTTGAGTTCCGTAGCCGCAGGGGGGAAGAACCCAGGAGCCTGTGACCTGATGATCACTACTTCCGTGCCCAGTTGCCCTACGGCATCCCTGACGCTCTTGGCTTCTCTGACTATCCTGTCGATGACATCGTCGGGGACCTTGACGCCTTCCTTTGCGGCTATCTTCCTCAGGTGAATTCCCAGGTCTTGCTTCTCTGGAACGTCGAATTCGAAGGTTCCGCCTGAAGCTCTGCTCCTTATCGCGCCATTGATGCTGTCAAGAAAGTTCGTGGTCCAGATGGTGACCGTGTTGGGCCTTGCTTCTATCAGGGTCTGCAGGGCGCCCTGAGCTTCCTTGCTGAGTTTGTCGCCTTCGTCGAGGACCACGAACTTCTTTATGCCTGAGGTGGGGGGGACGGTCTGCATGAACTTCTGCACCTGATCCCTTACGG
>ERZ1292629.2175-Hain-H43-01um-R1-2175-length-17152-cov-5_pt1 | contig 17152 bp, 7 predicted proteins | sample MGYA00564399_ERZ1292629 | MGnify/ENA primary metagenome ERZ1292629 (study PRJEB36523, sample SAMEA6512636) | groundwater metagenome | collected 2019-01-08 | study: AquaDiva: Metagenomics assemblies of 32 groundwater samples
GCCTGGATGGGCGCCGCGAGCGCGCCGCCTCCGCCGCCGCTGCCGTCGATGGTGGCGCCGTGCTCGAACGGCCGCACGATGCCCGGGTGGGACGAGTCTCCGAGCAAGGCGGAATCGCACGGGAGGATGGCGAGGATGACGTTGCCTCCAGCCGGCGCCACGCCGTCGATGTTCGGAAGCACCCCGTTCGCAGTCGCCGTGAGCGTCGTCGCCGTAGCCGCGTAGGCGGGCAGAGCGGCCACGGTGGCAAGCCTCGCCACCGGCTTCACGTGATGCCGCAGGAGAAGGTCGTCGTGGAAGACCGAGGCGCTTTCCATCAGCATCTCCAGTTGACGGTGAGCCGGTTCAGGTTCGCCGTGCCGGCGTTGAGCTGGACGCTCACCCACAGATCGGCGTACTGTGTGGTAGGCAGGTTCGGGCCTACGGTCTGGGCCAGGAGGTTCTCCTCGGCGAGCATCGTCTCGTTCACGCTGGAGTCCGCGTTCTCGTGGTGATCGACCCCGACGGGCCAGCGACATCCGCCGTCGGTGGCCGTCGTCGTGCCGGTCGTGATGTCCTGCGTGGCACTGGATGGCCCATCCCCGACGTGGGGGATGTCGCCCGCAGCATCCCGGAAGATGGCGAGGACAGCCGCGCTGGCTCCCCCCGCCAGCGTATCCATCGACGCCTCCACGCTCTCGACGAGGGCGTCCTTCGGGATGCGGACGTTGATGAGCTGCCGCGTGGTCGACAGAGCCTGGGGCAGCGCCGTGACGACGGCGGCCGTGCCGAAGTAGTTCCATCCATCGTAGGTCGACATCTTCGGGCCTCCTTCGGCATCCTATCCCGAGGTCACGGCTTTCTCACGTCCGGAGACGTGGTCGTCGTGGTTCTGCGAGGGGTCTCGGCCCTGGCGAGGATGTCCTCGCTCACCTCGGCGGTCTTGAGGCCGAGGAGGATCCTGGCCGCTTGGCTCACCCGGACCTGCGCTGTAGCCTCGTCCACGACAGCGCCCTCGAAGGCCGAGAGATTCCAGTCGAGGAAGAGGCGGTTCGCCTCACCGAGCGGGCTGTTGTCGAAGGGGAAGGCGTAGGCAGCGGGCAGGACGGCCGTGCCGCGCTGGTAAACCTTGCCGGGCAAGTCCGGGTCCTCGATGGGCGCCTTGGAGCGTGGGAGCGTCCAGGGCAGGAGCCGCTCCAGGATGCTCACCGCGTCTGGGGCCAGCGGGCGGTTGTAGGTGAGCCCGTCGTTGTAGGCGGTCAGCACCTCGCCAGCAAGCATCGCCCGGTAGGGGTCCACGGCTTCGGAGAGCACGTCGAAGGGCGAGACGTAGGAGGCCCCACCACCGTCATCGAGGAAGCCGAGCGCATCGGCCATCTTCATGGCCACAAGCAGCTCGGCTCCAAGCACCGCTCCGCCCTGCCGGAAGGCGCTGACCACGACCGGCTCCGGCAGCGTCAGCTCGTAGTAGGTGTGATCACTTCCCTTGATGTTCATGTACTCCAAGGCCGCGCCACGAGCCGGAATCGTGAGCGGGATGGCCGGCGTGTCCCTCTGCCAGCCCCTCCGGAGTGCTCGACCTCTCGGCCTCGGCACGGCGCCGCGCTGCAACCCCATTCCCGGCACCGCCACGCCGGAGGACAAGAGGTAGTAGAGGCCCTCGTCAGCAAACTTCGTCTGGCCGGAGAGGATGGCCCACATCGCGCGTCGGACGTCTTCAGGGACCTTGCCCGGCACGCCGTAGCCGAACTGGATGCGCTCCTTCATGTCGTCGGGCAAGGACTCCCACGGTCCGAAGGCGTTCTGGAACGCCTGGCGGTCCTCGTCGGTCCAGCTCTCCCTCAGACCGTAGCCCTGTTCGACGACGGTGCGGAACGCCCAGTACCGATCGAGCTGGTCCGGGAGCAGGGCGTCGAGATCAACTCCGTAGGGCTCCACGATCTTGTCGTAGAAGATGTTGCCGAGACCCTCCGGCCCGAGGTCCCCGAACCTGCGGATGGCGCCGAGCCTGTAGGCGGCCCACGGGCTGAACAAGGCGTCGATGATGAGCCGATCCGCGTTCTTCTGGAAGGCCCAGTACGGAAGCACCACGCCGACGAGGAGGCTCCGGTCGACGCTCGACATCGAGCCGCCGTAGTCGAAGAGGCCGTGGACGACCAAGCGGGCCGCCGCTCGCGGGTCGGCTCCGCTCTCGATGAGCGTCAGCATCCCGCCGAGACGCTCCCGCTCCGCCCAAGCCTCCGCGATGTCGCCTACGGAGTCGTACATCTCGCCGAGCAGGCGGCGGGCGCGGCTCCGGTCTCCACCAAGCAAACCCGCCTTGACGATCTTCTCCCCATCGATGCGGAGCACGCTCTGCATCGTCCGGGTCAGCTCGGCCGTGTGGTAGTTCGAGAAGATTCCTTCCTGGACCGCGGTATCGCGGAGCCTCTGCGCGGTCGTGACGTGGTTGCCGACTCGCACCACGGTGTCGCCGCCTTCGAGGACGGCGTCCAGGCTCGTGTGGTACTTGCCGACGCGCAAGACGGCGCCCGCGGCGTGCGCCATCGCATCCCCACTCTTCTGGAGCCCGCGGCGGATCTTCTCGGTCGTAGCGTAGTCGACGACATCGATCTTGCTGAGGAGCCACAGGAGGCGCATCGGCAAGCCGCCCGCCATCGTGAGCAGGTTCTGTGGTGCCAGTCGGATGGCGCTCACGGCCGCGGACCGGATGCCCACCGCGGTGCCGAGCTGAGCGAAGTGGTCGAGGAGGCCCATCGTGAAGTACCTGGAGCGAACGACGGCGCCGCCTCGGACCTGGCGCGATTTCGTGAACCGGAGCACCCCTCGGATCGCATCGGACGCATTGCGGTTCGCGATGCCTACCATCTTGCCCACGCGATCTTCGACGCTCGCATTGACGGCGGACCAGAGCAGGTCCTTCGCCTTCTTCGGGACGTAGACTCCAGACTCGGCCCATGGGTTGAGCTGGACGAAGTGCGGGTCCATCCCGAACGTCTCGGCCATCTCGATGACGCGGGCCATCTCCTCCTCTGGGATCTTCTCTCCCATGAGCCAGCCCTTGTAGGCGGTCATCGCTGCCTCATCGACGGTGGCCCCGAGGCCGGCCCACGTCTTCATGGCCTTGGACGCGGCGCCCACGGCCACGGCAGCGACCGAGGCGCGCAGAGCGTTTTCCGCCCCGTAGGCCCGGTGCATCTCGTTGAAGAAGAAGGCCGCCGCCCCTCGGCCCGCGAGATCGCCAGCGACGCCGGCTCCGATGCGAGCGTCCTCGCTTCCGGCGAGCACCAAGAGCGCACGGGCGAGGCGATGCTCACTCGGGGCCAAACTGAGCGTGACCCCTTTCTCGAACGCGGGAACGCCGAGCGCCTGTCGCAAGAGCTTCAGGCCGTCCGGGTACGACTCCGGGCTCACGCCGTAGAGGAAGCTGTGGATGGCATGGGTGAACTCCTCGCGCCTCCTTGCGAACGCCACGTCGTCGAGCCGGACCGCAGCGCCCAGGGCCCTCTGCGTCTCCTCATCAAGCGACCTGAGCACGTAGCCGGCTTGGCGGCCGATCTCCGTCGTGGCGTTGACAGCACCCTTCGCGAGCGAGCCATCGTCGAACTTGACCTGCTCTCCGCCCATGTAGCTGATGAGGCGACCGACATCTCCCTCGTCGGTGAGTCTCACCGCCTCTCCGATGGAGAGGATGGCGGGCCGCGTGGCGGCCTTCACGCCCTGTCTGAGCCAAGGCGGCAGCGATATCATCGCCGCCTCGGCGTTGCCGCCGAAGAAGAGGTAGAGGTTGATGCGAGCGAGCTTCTTCCACAGCTCGGGGCCGTGAAGCGCCTGTTCGAGCCTCGCGGACGCCGGCATCCCCCTAGTGGAGACGGCCTCGTGAAGTCCTGCGAACGGCAGCTTGTCCACGTTGGACGCGTCGATGAGCCGCGCGTCGACCAACTCATCCTCGAAGTCCATGACTTGGGCGGGGCTCCAGGCCCTCAAGGAGTTGTTGAACTGCTCAGGCGTGAGCGCGTCTACCGCTCCGGCCGCCCTGGCAGCCTCGTTCTTGTTCATCTTTCGGACGAGGCTCGGGTCCGTGGTGTTGACGAGCACAGGCTTCGAGAAGACGACGTCTTCGCCCCCCGCGACCTTGTCCGCGATGCGGGCCGACAGGGTCTCGACATCCTTCACGTCTTCGAGTCCCTCGACGGTAGCTCCAAGGCGGAGCGCCTCCCGGGCGAGATGCTCGCTCGCCGCGGCACCCGGCGTGGCCGTCCCGAGCGTCTCCTTCCGAAGCAGGCGGGAGATGAGTGGAAGCGGCTCCGACGGTGGCGCTTGGGGAGCGATGACGGCGAGGCCGCCTTTGGCTCCAGAGGGCTCCGGCGCAGCGAGCAGGTTGTCGAAGACCGTTCTCACGCCGTCTGGGATGTCGTCCGCAATGGGGGAACCCACGAGCTTCTGGTAGATGCGCGTGAGGAAGTCCTTGAACCGTTGGAAGAGCGTCTGAAGCTCTGGGACCGGGGCCTTGCCGTCGCGCAAGTACCGCTCGAAGGCCAGCGCCACCTTCTCCTCGGCCTCCGTGGTCCACTCGGTCCCAGCCCCAGCCCACTTGGCCAGCACGTCGAGATCCTTCGCAGGGGCCGATTCCGGCCCGAGGCGGGACGCAACCCGTTCGAGGTCCCTTCGGAACAGGTGGCCCGTCTCGTGAACGATGCTGCTCACGTCCGCAGACTTGAAGGCGGTGATGACCGCACGGCCTTCCTTGAAGAGGATGCTGGCCCTGGGCTCGCCGCCGGCAGTTGTGGCGAACAGCTCGCGTCTGCGTGGGACGCGACCCTCGCCAACGAGCCTCGACGCTACGACCTTGACGGCGGCGTCGGGGGCGGCTGGCTCACGAGGGACAACGCCTCCAGCAGCGGTGCCTGTACGTTCTGCGGCGCCCCCTCCTCCCGCAGCAGCGAGAGGTGATCTTCCAGCGCCTCCTTCACGGCCAGCGGCACGTTGGACTTGTAGCGAAACGCCTTCGATAGACTTCCCACGATTCTGCGTGCTGAACTCATCATATCGACTCCTCATCTTGGTGAAGGTGTCCCAATGCCTCGCGATAGACTTGGCCAATACATCCTCGAACATGCGAAGGTCCGCAGTATCGGAGAACGACCCGTACAGATCCGCCAGTGCGATGGTGAACCGTCCGTCGTGTCCAGGGACAATCGTATGTACCGCCTCGTGCATGAGTGTGTGCAGCATCGCTGACCCCACCCCAATGGGTGTCTCAGCTCCGTGCGCAAGTGGATTCAGGAAGAACGCCATGTACGGCACCTTGACATGCACGCCGCGATACGTCTTGTCGATGGATACGCCAGCAGCATAGGGAAGGTTGGCAGTGTCAAGATCACGAAAGTGTCTATCCGTCGCGGCCAACCTCTTCTTGAAGTCCACAACGATGGACCCCATCTCGGAGAAGAACTCCTGTGGGGAAGTAGCCGTTCTACCGAAAAACTCCCCTACAAAATCTACGTTCGTGTTGTTGTGTAGGAGTGGCCGTTCTGGGTCCACGGTCTTGGTGCCAAAGAATGCTTCTGGACCTAAAACGGCACGTTCAGCTTGGAACGACTCTCGCGCGGCGTGCTCCGATTGAACTAGAACTGCACCGCTCTCCGCCGTTACACGACCGGAACCGACGAACACCTCATCAGGATAGGCAACCCACCGTAAATCGTCGGCATCGACGGCATCGACGGCCACCCTGGATTCCGGAGCCTCAAAGGCTCTAAGTATGGCCGCTCTCGCTGCCCCGAGATCCCCGCCTATGCTGTCGATTGGGACCTTGTCCATCGACACGGCCGACGCAAACGTCTCGGCCGTCTCCTGCGCTAATCTTCCCTCGGCGTACTTCCGCAGGTATAGCTTGAGCGCCTGGATGTCGTCAGCCACCGTCGACTGAAAGCCCTCGCGCTGATTGTTGAACGGGTAGTGCGGATGCTCCGCAGGGAAGCGAGGATGAACGTCTATAACCGTGTTATAGTCAAAGTCTTGTATGCCAACACTGAACTGGTGCAAACCCGACGACAGAACATGTACGTCTGGATATCGGCTACTAATCGGGTTCACATAAACGTCCATGGAGCCCCACGACGTACTGGCCCTGGTGAACAACGGCATGGTGTCGCCCGGCCAGTTGCGCCCTATGGGTAACGTCTTGGTACTGTTACCCATCTTCAACGTAACGGCGACGTCGCCAAGCAATGGCATGTGGAGGATGTAAGGCGAGTAGGTCGGCCAGTCAATGGGGGTTACCTCGCCAGTCATGACGTCTCTGTAGCTTTCCGGTATGCGAACCTTCACACGAGTTCCCCGTCCGCCCAGTCGCCCGGCGCGTACCGCATCGCTCGCATCGGATTCGTCAACGACTACACGGCCTGTCTCGATGGCGAACGTACCGCTTCTGATGTCGGTGTTGAGCGCCTTGGTGTACGTCCTGACACCATCCTTGATAGTCTCGACCTCTACCCACTCGCTGCCGAACAAGAACGCCATCTTGGCGAGACCAAGACCTCCGCTGCGCTGACTCGGATCCAGCGCCTCCTTGGCCGTCCCCCCAATCGTGAAGAACGCTCTCTGCAAGACACCCGGATCCATACCGATACCATCGTCGATGAACTCGATGGTGCGCTCAAGTTCGTTGAGGCTAATGAATATCTCTCCGGCCTGCTTTCCCACGGCCCGGGCAGACTTCACCGCGTCGAAGCCGTTCTGCAACAGCTCTTTGGTCGTCACCTCGATGATCGGTTTGCTGTACATCTTGGCGCCAAGCAAGTCGATCAATCTGCCCATGTCAGCGCCTAGCTTCCCCTGAATGGTTTCGACGCCCTGCACGGCCTCTTCCGCTAAGGTGGCGGTCTCATCCTGCTGGAACAGCTCCCCCTCTTCTGGTGTCACGCCAGCCTTCTCGCGCCGTCGCACCTCCAGCCCTTGAGCCTTCCACCAGTCCTCGACGCTCTTCTCCGCACCCATCTCGACTGCGGTCTCGGCGCGAGCGTCGAGGAGACGCGCCACGGCGTCAGCCTCCTCATCGGTGGTGCCAAACGCCGCCTTCACATCCTTGGCGAACGCCTGCGCCGGCTTCGAGAGCACCACCGATGTCCTAGGCGTCGCCTTCGCGGCCTTCTTCGTCTCCACAGGCATCGCGCGACGCCCACGGGCCGTGACCTCCAATGGCTCCAGGAAAGCCCCACCGAGAGCCGCACCACCCTGCTTGGCAAGCACGCTGCGGAGCGTCACCCTGGCGGCCGTCCTCGACTCGGCCGATGCCTTGACCGCCTCGATAGCCCGCTCGACATCGTTCACAGGATCAGCCTCTACGACCACGCGTCTTGCGATGGCGGAGATGCCGCCCAGGAGCCGGTAGGAGCGAGCGCGAATCGCCTTGGCTTCCGCGTCCTCACCTGGAACGAGTTTTCTGATCTCGTCCTTGCGCGCCTTGGACCACGCCTTGGGGTCGCGAACGGCATCCTCGAAGCTGTCGCGGACCAAGTTCTCCCACTGGCCCACGTCACCTCGCACCTTCTTGGGATCGAGCGTGTCCACGAGCTTCCGAAGCGTCTTTTCTGCGTTCTTCGCGGAGAGCACGGCGCGAGGCTGGTCGCCAGCCGCCCGTAGCTCAGCCGAGAGTTTCCGCAGTTCCCGGAGCTTCCGCTCGTAGCCGTAGACGACGGAGGCACCGGCCACGAACTCCACGTCGCCGGATGTGGACGTCTCCCGGATGGAAGCTCGGGACACCATCGGGTGGACCGAGGCCATCTCCAAACCGAGGTCCCCTGGCAGGCTCGCCGCAAGCTCGGTGTCGAGAAGGTCCGGGGCCTCCTTCGAGAGACGGAGCCCCACCGCCTGGTCCGCTTGGTCGAGCAACTGGCCCGGAAGCGTGCCCATCGCCTCTCTTGCTTCACCTACGACGGTCTGGCCGAGTGCCCTCAGCTTCGCGTCCGCCGCCTGGGCGATGGCGTGCTGGCGGTAGGCGTCCTCCGCAAGACGCTCGGCCTCGTCGGCCCTGCCAGAGAGCCGAGCAGCATCGGCCACCTCATCGAGCCGGGAGGCTTCGAGGCCCGCTCTCGCTCCCTCGGTGAGGAGACGTACAGCTTCCCTCGACTCCTTGGAGACGCGCACGAGCCTGGCCGCCCGAGACGTGAGCGTGGCTGCCTTGGCGAATCCTAGCGTGAGATCGGGGAACAGGACGGCAGCGGGAAGCCCGAGTCCGAGTGCGAGCCAGGGCTTGTACCCGCCCTCTCGGATCTCACGAGGCTCCTCCTCGCCCGCCGCAACGGCGGCCTCCTTCTCCTCCTTCCTAGGCTCCCGGACCGTGACCCTCGCCCACGGAGCCGCCATGGCGGCCGTCATGAAGTCGCGACGCTGCGCCATGCCGACCCGCATGGCCGTCGCGACATCCGACAAGGAGGTGACCTCTCCCTTCGTGGCCTTGTCGATGAGGTTCACGGCGGCCGACTGCGGAAGGTCCATGACCTCGAAGATGTGCCGCGTCGTCGAGACTGGACGGACGATGAGGCCCACCTGTCCGGTCTCGTCGGGAGCGAGCCCCACCACCTCGACGTTCTTCTTCAGGATGTCGGACCACGGCACCTCGTCGGGATCTAGCGTAGACGGCAGGAAGATGGGATGATCGTGGAGTCCTTGGATGCGAGCGGCCTGCATTTGGCTGGCGGCGACGTGCGCGATGTTACGAAGCTCCTCGGGGGAGAGGGGGGTCGTATCGCCGCGAGATGCCCTCGACTGCTCCTCTCGTGCACGAAGCTCGCTGCCCCGCTTCTGTACCATCGACCAGCCGATGAGCGGCGTCGGCGTCTCGTCCTTGAAGAACTCCACGACCTTGACGATGGAGTCCGGGTCGTGACTCAGGATCTGCCAAGCAGCCCTGCCACCAGCCTCACGAGCACGACTCATCTCCTCCGGCATCTCCTCCACGCCGAGGATGCCCGCGGTCTTGTCGCTCGTGATGATGCGGGTTTTCACTTCGGAGGGCGGCTTCTTCAGCTCCTTCGCGAGCCCTAAGTGCTCCCGCTTCAGGCGTTCGATGCGGTCTCTGGCCTCGTCAGAGGGCAGGAGGCCATAGGCGCCCCGCTTCCGGGCCGCCTCCAGCACGTCATCGGCGCCCCGGCCGAGCGATACCTCGTCGAGCAGGCTGTCGATGTCGACGCCCTCGGCCTCAGCACGTCCACGGAGTTCCTCGGGCGTGACACCTTCCCTCGTCGCTGCACGGGAGAGGATGGTCTCCGGCGTCGGGGCCAGGACGGGAGCGCCCGCAGCGGTCCGCTGCTGCACCCGAGCGGCCTCGGCCGTGCGCAGCACCTGCGGCACGAGCTGGCCGATGGGCGTCTGCGGCGGCTTCGCCCGTGTCGGCTCTGGTGGAGAAGGAGCAGCAGGAGGTGCCACGGACGGGACCGCTGGCACCGCCGGCTTCGCAGCAACCACAGGGGGCCTCGCCTGACGAGCGACGCGGAGCTGTTCGGCGAGAGCGCCAGGCTCCAGCGCGGCCCCCGTCGTAGGCTCAGCCACGGCTACGTCCCTCCTAGCGACTCGTCCCGTATCCTCCTCAGTTGCACTCGAAGGGCGTCCTGCTGCGCCCGCTTGCGTTCGATGGCCTCTACCTCATCGTTGATCGCGCTAGCCACCTCAGCCGCTGGCGACACCTGAGCCTGACGAGCCCTCGCTCGCTGGAGGCTTGCAGCCAGTCTCTCGGACTCGGACTCGCTAGCCGCGAGCGCGCCCTCGATGCGGGCTGGAGCAGCCTGGACCCTGGCTGAGGAGGCTGGAGGCGCGGGTGCGAATGCTAACCCACCGATGAAGGGCTGCTCGGCCTGTACCTGTGTCGGTCTCGATTCCCAGTCAGGCGGAGGAAGTGACGGCCTGATCAGGCTCATGCGCTCGCCAGCCATGAGACTTGCCATCTCAGCATCGTCGGCCATGAGTTCGTCCAAGTCGGTGCGAAGCATGGCCCGTCGCTCGGGATCCGTCTCCGACACGATGCGGGATTCGAGATTGGATCTCTCGATGGCGATCCTCGGCCTGACGCTCACGGCTGCTGCGCGTCTTGCCGGGCCCGCCGGAGTCGTGTAGACGCTGGCGATGTCCGCGGTGATAGGCGCCACGGGAGCCGGCTTCGCAGGACGCACCGCCCTCGCAGGAGTCACCGCCGGGGCTGCCGCAGGGGCTGCCGCAGGGGCTGCCGCAGGGACCGCCTTGGTCGTGGGAGCCACAGGGGCCGCAGGAGCTGCCACCGGAGAGGCCGCCTGTGCTCTGAGTTCAGCGACGGTTGGCATCAGCGTGTCTCCACCGGGGCTAGGCCCTCTTCAAGCGTCTGCATCGCCCCCTTCAACTTCTCCCTCTTCTCCTGCATCGCCTTGAGGCGAGCCTCCATCTCGGGCGTCGATACAAGTCCGACCGGCGGCTTCGCTTGAATCTGCTCGGGCGTCTTCTCAGGCTTCGCGACGCCAGCGGTCGGAAGCTCGCCCTCCTGCTTCTTCCCTCCACCCGTGACGCCAGGGAGACGCTGCGGTGGACGATTCTTCACGACAGGCGGCGTGGTCCGCGCTCCCACGGCCGTCTCGGGCGTCTGCGTGGCCGACGGGGGCAGTGCAGGCGCCACCCCCGGAGCCTCGACCGCAGCGACCGACGGTGCCCCGACCCCGCCTACAGGGGCCCCGAGAATCCCAGGCCTGAGCCCCGCTGCCCCGATCTCCTGCCGGCGAGCTTCGCGCCCGGCCGCAGCTACCCGAGCCTCAGCCTCGTCCTTGCGGCCTCTCCTCTCCGCCTGCTGCCTCTCCTTCACCGCCTTCTTGCGGGCCTCCACATCGGTGAGCTTCGGCTCCTCGGCCTCTGGCGCTGTGGCTTCGGGAGGAAGGTACGCGGCCGTCCCTTCCTCCGCCTTCGGCTTCTCACCCTCGCCTGCCAGACGCTCGTACCGTCTCGCAGCCATTCGACCGCCGAGGGGCGCGGGCCCAGGGGCCTTGGCCCGCCGCGGGACCTCGCCCTTCTCGACGACATTGACAGCGATCCCCTTGGCCCTGAGACCCTCGACGTCGAGCATCCCACCCTCGACATCGGTGAGGAGAGCACCTGGCTTGTAGCCCTGTGGAGACCACCGGGACTTCGTCATCTCGCCCCGGTAGACCTTCGCGATCGTCGACGGAGCTTCGGACTTCACATCCCAGAGGGCCGCGTCCTCTGGCGTGAACATGTAGGCGTTCTCGGGCGGAGCCGCCGCGACTTCGGACATGGGGGCCGTCCTGATTCCATCTTGGTCCTGGATACCAGCCGGCATCCACTGGAGGCCCTCGGGGAGCACGCCCTCGAAGTCCTTCCATCCAGATCCGTCGTACACGAGCGTTCGGGTACCCTCGCGGAGATAGGAGGTGCCAGCCGCAAAGGCCATCTCGGCGAGATCGCGGCGCTCCGTCTTGCGCTCCAGAGCCTCCGCAGGCATGAGCCTCTGGCGCCCCTGCTCGGTCTCGATGTAGGCGACGAGGCCGGTCTCAGGATCGATGTAGGGAGCCGCCGCCGGGTCGGGTTCCTGGACCGTGACCTCGACGAGCTTCCCGGTCTTCGGCCAGATGTGCGGGCTCGGGTGCTTCATCTGCCAGTTGGCGAGGAGCATCGCCCGGGCGTCGTCCCTGCCGGGGGCGTATCCGATGAAGCGCCCGGCTTCGTCCCACGTCCCCAGACCGAGTTCGGTGTAGCCGTTCTCCCCCGCCCACCTGCGGAAGTTCGGGTCCATAATGATCTTCGCCGCCTGCTCGCGGGCGGACGGAGCGCCGCCCATGACCTGCATGGCGAGAGAATCGGCGAGCTTCTCCATCCGCTGGACCGCCTTCTCCTGTCCCTCGTACTCGGCGTAGCGGGTGAGCATGGCAGGTTGTGTGTCACCGGAGAGGTCGTCGGCAAGGCCCTCGGAGATCTTCTTGTAGCGGCCCTGGGCATCTGCGAGCAGTCCGCTCGCGTCCGCATCCTCGGGCAGTGCCTCCACCTGCGACCGGAGATCCCGGATGGTGTCCAGTTCCTTGTCGATCTCCACCTGCGCCCGGGTCCGCTCGCTCTCCTGCGAGGCGGCATTGTCGGCCAGACCCGTGATGTTGCCGATGGTCGCATCGTCCGTGACCCCGATGCGGTGCAGCACGCCGTCTACGATCTTGCCCTCGGCGTCGCGCACGACCCACTCGGACTCCAGGATGGCCTTCTTGTCCTCGTCGGTCTGGCCCACTTGTTCGGCGATGAGCCGTTTCACCTCGCGCATCGTCGCCACGAGACCGGGGTCGGTCGAGGAGAGATCGCCGCCGCCCTCGAAGTAGCTGCCGTAGAGGGCGGCGAGCCCCGCGCGGTAGTCCTCCGGGCTGCTCCCGCCACCGCGTCCTTCGAGGAACCGCTGGACCGCGCGGCCGTTCTTCTGCCAGCCCTTCTGAGCCAAGTCGGACATCGACCGGACGAGCGCAGACTCGACTTGGGCCATCGCTTGTAGCTGAGTACGACGGTCCTTGCCCGCGGACTCGCGGAGGCGGTCTCTTGACACGGCAAGGTCGGCGTGGAACTTCAGTCGCGCCTTGATGGCCTCCATCTCCTGCTTCACGTCGGATTCCGCCATCCCCCGCTTCATCCGTTCGAGCGTCGTCTCGACGGAGCGGTACGTGGCGAGGATGTGCTCGGCCTCCATCCCCTCCATGGCCGGGGACTCCGCCGACTTCAGCATGAGGTTCATGAGCCAGCCCATCAGGCCACCCCGATTTCCGGCAGGTCTGGGATCTTGTCGGGCGTCTCCACCGTCGGCGTGAGGGTCTGGATCGCTTTGTTGCCGATGCCGATGCCTGCGACTGTCCCAGCGATGCCAGCCACGCCACCCATGACCGGGCGCCAGTCCTTAGCGACCTTTTTCCGCTGTGCCGCGACGCGGCCCTTGATGTCGGCCGCGCTCGCAAGCACCTGCTGCTGCGAGAGCGCCTCGGCACCTACGACTGCCTGCGCCGCGCCGGTCTGCTTGGTCTGCTGGACGACGCCGAACTGATCGGTCTGAACGCCGGCGCGACCGAAGCCCATAGCGTTCCGCGCGCGCGTCAGCTCCGCCTCCACTGGCGCTGCCTGGGCCTCGGCAGCCAGCATGGCCTCACCGAGGTACTGCCTCTTCTTACTCTTCGACCAGCCGAGCTTGCCGGCCTCCAGCTTCGCGACGTCTTTCTTGAGCAGCTCGCGGTGCTTCTTGCCGGACCAGGAGAGCCCCGCGATGCCGGCGCCGATGCCCGCGCCGAGGAGCGTACCCCCACTCGCGAGTCCTTCCATTCCCGCCTGCCCGAGCGACGCGGCGAGCTGCGCAGCCTCTGGAGAAACCGCAGGGGTCGCTGCCGGCACCGGAACGATGGGGGCCGGCATGGGGCCGAGCGTGGGGCTCCCACCCGGGAGGGCGTAGGTGTAGGCCATGGGGGGAGTCTAACAGGAGGCGACGCTGGTCGTCACTATAGCCACGCGATGCACCTGGCGTTCCTCACGCCGAACGACATCCGCGCTCCGATGTGATGAGTGACGGCCAAACTGGAGCCCCCCACTGTACGGGAGATGACATCCGAGAAGTTTCCCTCCTGCATCGTAAGAGCAAGGTAAAGCTCGTGGAATCCAGCAGAGGCAGTCAACTGTAGGTGGCACTGATCTGCGAATCTGGCAGTCACGCCCTCCGACGAGAACAGCCCGTCGTCAACCGTGCGAAGATGACCGGTAGGCCATACAAGCCTCTGGGTGTGACCGATGAAAGCTCCGTCCAAGTACGTGCGAAGGGCCCCCGTCAGCGTCGAACCCTCCCCATCATCGAGCAAGGGCCGCCACACGGAGATGTAGTAGGACCACATCCAGAACACGGCGTCCATCGCGAACGGCAGGTTGACGCGGAGTGCGCATCCTGCGACGGGATGGAACGACGTAGATCCATCGCTTCCCACCGCGCCGTTGACGTAGTCGTTGTCCCCGGTGTACCCGTCCTGACGCCCGAGTACAGCCTCTTCCGGCCCCACGTGCTCGGACCCAGCCGTGAATCCAGCCACGAGGTTGTCCGCAAACAGGCCCCCATTGGGCTCCGAGTAGATGCCGTTGTTCCCCGTCACCGAGTAGATGTTCTCACCGTGGCTGGCCGGCACCAACACGTTGCCGTCGGTGTAGACGTAGGAGACAGGAATGTCAGCCATGGATCACGCTCGAATCTGCAATACGACGATGTTTCCCCGAAGCCAGCCGATCTCCGTCGTACTCGGATTGGCCGCAACGATAGCATCCCCCGAGCTTCCGTAGACCCGGATGTAGTCCACGTTGAAGACCAATGGGGCTGTCGCATCGATGACCTGGAACATCGGCACGTCCAGATCGATGTTGCGGTCCGTGGTCAACGATTGGAGATCGGGGTTGAACGAGTTGAAGTGAGCCTCGGTGTTCCCGAAGATGACCTGCGCACCCGTATCACTCCTCCGATACCCGAGCGCGAGCGCGCCGAACCTGCTGTGGTTGCCGCCACCAGCCCCAGTCGCACGTACAGTCTGGACATGCACATTAGCGAAGATCAGCAGGTAGCTGGACAAGGTCGTCGTGTTGAACACTGTTGGATGGTTGGCGAGCGTGCTCAGATCCGCTCCTGCCCCATCGTCGAGCGGCCACCAGCCTGTGCCATTCGTCTTGGCTGCTGCGACTGTGGGCGTATTGTACCCAGGATAGATGTCGTTCGATGTCTGCAACGCAGCAGGTATGATGTCAGACCGGGCCCGATCCAGAAGCGCCGTCGGTAGATGGAAGTGGTTGAACCCGCCGCGGGACACAGCTCCACTCTGCACGTCGTTGTACGCGTTGCGGATGACGTTCACACGGTTAGCGCCGATGGCCGCAGCGCTGAAGACATCCTCTGGCTCGAACGTCGACACGTCCACGGCCGCAGCCGCAGATGTAGCTGGCGGCATCGACGGGATCTCCAGCGTGAAGAGCTTCCTGCTCAGCACGACGATGAAGTCCGAAACGTACCGGACTGAACGGTAGAGAAGAGCGGTAGACCTCCGGGCCACGACCTCTACCGTATGGGACACAGTGACAACCGGTATGACAGCACCAAACCGGACGGGGCACAACGGGGGCCCCATCGAGTGCGCCCAGTCACGGCGCATGGCCGCTGGGCCGGGCCTGTTGGTCCCACTCCTCTGGACGTCCGCTGTAGCTGGGATGAACGTGCGAAGCGTCTCGTTCAACGCGCCGGTTCGAGCCATCCCCACGATTCTTCCATCGAGGAGAATGGCGAACTGCACGTCTGCCCCACAGGGATCCCTCAGTGGGCTGGCTGGCCAGTCCCCATAGCTGCCGTACCAGGTGTGACTTACGTAGTTGAGCCAGCCTACGATCCACAGTATCCCCGTGCCAGTAGAGAACGTGGACGTCATCGTGTCCAACACCTGCCACGAGCCGTCGTTCTGCAATCGGAACCCGTCCGCGGGGGCCGTATCTGGGGTGCTACCCAAGGCGTGCCGCCATCCAGGGTCTACCGACGCAAACAGGTTCTGACGGACGGTATGGTACGCGCCGGCAGCGAGGGCTGCGGACGCGATGGTGCTGGCCCTGAAATCGTGCTGGTTGAGCCGACCCGAGTACTTCTCCGCGGCGCGGATGACATCCCCGTTCATCTCGACCGTGTCCAGGACGTCCGTGTTGACGAGGCCACGTGTGGGAAACTCGTAGGGCATCAGACGTCCCCCTGTCGTGGAATCCTACCGCGCGGACTCCCGGAGCTGGCTTGGCTCAGATCGAATGCGAACGCAGCGATGCGCGTGTCCGTCGTGGAGCTAAGCTCGAATGCCCACGTCTGGACGCCATCCAGGTGCGGCGCGCACGGAATCCACCGCCACTTCACGCGCCTCTCATGCACCCTGGACGTGCCGATGACGGCGACGTTCGCGATATCCGTCACCACACGACTCGACTCATCCAAGCCCAGCAGGCGGAGGTTCGTGAACGTGGCCCTTGGAGCCCACGAGCCATCCGCGAACAGCCGGACAGTCGCGTTCGCATCGCTGCCATCCACGAGGCCGACGAAGATCGCCCTCACATGGATCGGGTCCAGCGCTGATTCCGTGGCCCGTAGCCATCCCGACCTGTAGATGTTGGTCCTCGCGGGTGGTGTGTACACAGCCGGAGGCACCTCACGGTTCAGCACCCACACGCCGTTGACGCCGGCAGAGAGATCCCTGCCGCAGAACAGGACGAGCTGACGGTAGTCGTCCGTGACGCAGATGTCGTCCACGGTGATGCCGAGGTCCATCCTGCGCCACGTCATGCCGTTGTACCGGAACACGAGCGTCTGCGAACTGCGCCCAGCCGGGCACACAGCGCACAGATACTCCCCGGAGTTCGGGTCGTAGGCAGCCACGGCCATACGCATCCTGGCCCGGTTGATGCTGTTCATGATCGAACGGTGTATGGGGTCGCTCGCGCGAACGGGGGACTGTCCCGGCATCTTGACGTAGAATCCGTCCCGACTGAGCCAGAGAAGAGATCCATCTGGCATCGCAACCATCGACCTTGGAGCTGTACCACCGATGCCACGGGCCACGACACGAGGATCAGAGAAGTTCCGGATATCGTAGGTGGACGCCTCAGTGAACGCCAGCAGATCGTCCCCGTGGCTGCCGCGCCCCGTCACCTCGGCGCCGCCCGAGTCTGGATATGTCCAGTCGTTCTCCGGGAACGTGCCTGGGAATCCAGCCATGGCACGCTGCACGAGGCCGGGAGCACCGTCGAAGTTCCCGGCGATGAACTGCCCCTGATGCGCCGTCATCACACGGAAGGTGCGGACCGCAGCCACGGCGGTCATGGGAGGGCCCAAGCGGTTGTCGGCCATGGCATCCGGGAATGAGGCTGCAACAGACCCTGGGATCCTCACCAGCAGCCTCGGCTCGACTCCATGCCGGACCGTGTCCATCGTGCGCCCGATCCGGATCGCCACGGCATGGCTCGGAGCCGAACCTGACAAGGTGACGAAGAACTGCCGCGTCAGGTCGTCCAGCTCTGCATCCGAGTTCTCTCCGTAAGCTGTCGCAGCGTTCTGAGATGCCAGCGTGGCAGGTCTGGACGGAGGTGAGAGCGCTGACAGGTTCCCGAACAGGTCCTCCCA
>ERZ1292629.2176-Hain-H43-01um-R1-2176-length-17147-cov-10_pt1 | contig 17147 bp, 27 predicted proteins | sample MGYA00564399_ERZ1292629 | MGnify/ENA primary metagenome ERZ1292629 (study PRJEB36523, sample SAMEA6512636) | groundwater metagenome | collected 2019-01-08 | study: AquaDiva: Metagenomics assemblies of 32 groundwater samples
GTAGGTTTTAATCATTATTTAGTTACAAGGTACATGATTATGCTGAAAATTACCAGAAAAGATACGGGAAGAATTATCTTTTGATAATTAAAAAGTTGTTTGCCTTTAATCTTTCTTACTTTTTTATCGGTGTATAGCGCAAGCAAAAATACTCCAGCTCCAGTTACACTTCCAAATATCAGTTTATCTATGTTCCAAATAACATTAAATGGATGGCCGATAATACCTGCTTTCCAAAGGGGGATATAGGTGAAAGCCGTCCAGATTATTACAGATAAATATATTAAATATTTCTCCCGAATAAATCGTAAAAATTTATAGCTCTTCTTTTTTAACCAATTGCAAAACCAGAAAGAAATTGAAATGACCAGCGCCCCTGCCCAAATACCCGATAAGGCATCATCGATTCCCAGGTATCTTGATAATCCTAGGCCCGCCCCTACCGCCAGCGCACAAACCGGACATTGGGCGTAGGCGGGAAAAACAGGAACAAGCAGGAACAGAAAAGTACCGGTTAAAAGAGCGGTTAATTTTTTCATTTAAGGCTTTTGAAATAGTCTATTATCGGTTGGTCCCCTGAATAACATTTGCCGTCAGGCGTAAAAAGAAGGGGAACCCCCATTTCACTTTGAGGAACTTTGCAGTATTCGTATCTTGCCTTAAGTTCTTTGGCGTTGGCCGCATCATTCCAAACCTCCTTCTTATGTATCTTAACCGTATCTTTTTTGTCCCAAGTGGAAAGAAAATCTGAAACAATTTTACAATGAGGGCAGCCGTCTCCCCAGTAATAGGTGAGATCGGCGGGCAGGGGGTAGACGATGGGTTTTGGGGAGCTACTTTTACTGACCAGAAAAATTCCCAAAATAAAAATAATTGCTGTTACGATACCCGTAATGATTGTGATTTTTTTCATTCTAGTATATTGTAACCTGATTTTTTGACTATTTCCTTAAGTATTTTCAAGTTAGGTTCTCCTTCGACTTCAAGGGCCTCTTTCGCATATGAGCACTTACACTTTATGCCTTTTTCCTCTAGGTTCATTTCAAGTAAAGTTGCGCAAGATGCGCAGTCCAGCCCTTTAATTTTGTAAGTTTTTTTCACTTTATGACATCAAAACTTCCGGTATACATGCCCATACTGCAGGTATAGGTAAGTCTGCCTAACTTTGTGGGTGTAAACTCCATTGTCTCCGTTCCATTCTGAGAAAGAACTTTGAAGAGGTTAAACTCCGGAATCGCAAAAGCTCTGGCACAGCTTCGTGCATTTTGAGAGATGAGCGTAAGTTTGACCGGAATTCCTACTCTAAGCGTATTGACATCTGATTGATATCCTCCGCTGGTTACATATATAGCCACCTCCTGTTTGCCGTTTACGATTTTGGCTACTCCCATTTGAGAGTTTTTACTTTCTCCCAAAAGCACTTCGTAGTAGTTTTGAATAGTATGAACAGATCCTCTTAGAATTTGGCCGCTATTTATAGCCAATATTCCCATAACTACTATAAAGATTGCGGCGATAATCGAGAACATTCTGTTCTTAAGAAGTTCGGTGGCGGCAAGCCCTATTAGGAAAAAAACAGGGGATGTTCCTAAAACAAAGAAAAACATAATGGAAGCTCCTAAAACCGCGTTTCCGCCGGCAATTGCCAGAAGCATCATTGCCTGAGTTATTCCGCAGGGAATAAGTACGGTAAGAAAACCCAAAAGAGCCGGGGTAAAGAAAGATTGGACCTGAGATTTATTTCTAATAAGTTTTAGGAAGGCCTTTGGCGGCTGGATGACAAAATATCTAAAAATAGGATGAATATTTAATAGTCTGGCGGCTGTTGCCAGCATATAAAGCCCAACTACTATTTCCAAGTACCCTTGAAACTTTGGATTGATATTAATAGCCGAACCTAAAAATCCAAGAACAAACCCCAAGAGGGTATAGGAAATAAGTTTAGCTGCCAAAAACATTAAGATACTTTTTTCTTTAATGTATTTTTTGTCCCCGGTTCCTTCGGAAGCTAAGGCTGAGGTTAGTAAGCCCCCTTGAACAGCAAAACAGGAGAATCCTCCTGTAGTTAGTCCTGTTATAAAAGGAAGCCAGATACTGCTAAGCATATTTTGTAATGCGTCATTTTAGCAATTATCTTTCGGAAAAGTCGATAGGTAAATACTGTATGATATAATCTGGCTATGAACGAAAGATTTGATAGTCATCCGATAGAGGCTGACATGTCCTACACAAAAAATGGTCAGATCAGCCGTCGCGATTTTATCAAGATTGTCAGCCGAGTCCTTTCGGTAACCGGTTTAGCCGTCATTGTTGCACCAGTTGTGGCATACTTTTACCCCCCGACGCTGGAGGAAACACCCGCTGAACCGGTGCGGGTTGGTAGGGTTGATGAATTGCTCGAAAATGAAGGCAGGGCCGTTCAATACGGACGTCACCCCGCTATTGTGGTAAATACATCCCAGGGTTTACGGGCACACTCAGCGGTATGTACACACCTTGCCTGCATCGTTAAGTGGAATAAGGAGACAGGCCAGTTTGCCTGCCCATGTCATGCCGGTTTTTACGATCCGATTGATGGTCATGTAATTTCAGGCCCGCCGCCACGGCCTCTTGCATCAATTCCAGTGAACATTGTGAATGGTGAAATATATATAGGCGAAAAGGTATAACTTTCCAAAAAATTAGAAGCCATAAGTTTTGCCGTTATAAACGGACGAGAACCCCATCTGATTCTTCACCTTTCCACAATCTTATTCGCTATGCAGGTCGCCTGAATGGCGGTAACTGGATAAACAAGTTACCATCTTCTATTTTGGTGATAAATTCGTCAAGCGGGCGGGGTGGCGGACCGCTGATATTCTTTCCCATTATGTCGAAGTGTCCGTCATGGCAGGGGCTGACATAATTCTGGATATTAGGATGCCAACTTACGCGGCAACAATAAACACGCCATAACCAATCCCGCTTCTTTCCCACTTTTCGGAGTGCAGGTGAGATCAAATAATTGATAGCAGGGATTCCTACCACTGCGCCTATAAATCCGCCCATAAGAACAGTTACTCCCTTGATGAAATCGCGGCGGCTGATATGACCATTCGAATGTCCATCAAATCTTTCGTTCATAGCAATTTTAGTTTACTGCAAAATTCTAATCCAAAACAAAATCTAGCAACAACTCTTCTTCCTTTTATTTTGATCAAAATCTTTCTTACCCATATCGTATAAAAATCTGCCAACAAATGACTTCGGTCTTTTCTCTTCTTCTCCTGTAGATTGATCTCCTGCTGAGTGATTTGAACAGCATGACATAGAGGTGTTCCCGTCTGCACCCGCAGGCTCCATCCCGCATTTTGGACAGTTCCCTGGTTTATCCGAGATAACTTCCGGATGCATTGGACAGGTATACATAGTCATTAGCGCATTAGTGTTCATATCTACTATTTATAGTTTGTCAATTTCAGCAGTCAATTCTTGATTTCTAACTGCCATTTGAACATCGTCTCTGATAAATTTAACAATTCCCTCCTTGTCAATTATCACATAGCTGTGTCCCGGAAATTGCCCTTTATGCATTGATGAAGGAAGAGTCAAGACGCCATAGATGCTGGAAACTTGCCTGTTGCTGTCAAAAAGTACTGTGGCGGAAGCAAGCTCTGGCATTTTATCTATCGCTTGTTTCCAATTATTTTTAGGATCAGCTGTAATGTTTAAAATAATCGCCCTTTTACCTAGCTCTGTATCTTTGCCAAAGGCTGCAATCTGGTTCCAACAAGCCGGATAGCACATCAATCCTTCATTAAAAAATAAAATTATATTTTTGCCTTTCAAGCTGCTTAAAGCAATCTCATTTCCATCATAGGTTTCTAATGTAAAGTCAGGTGCAGATTTACCAACTAAACTATTAAAGATTGTAGAGTCTGCAGGAACAGATTTCCCATGCATAGAGTCAGTCTGCGATCCTTTGACAACATCTCCCTTACTATTTATGTTTACTTGGATATTGAAATTACTAAAAATAAATATTAAAACTACGATTATTCCGGTACCCAAGATTACCAAAATTCCAGTTTTGTTCATAAAAATCACCCCCTTTTCTTTAAAGATATAAATTGTTTGATGGCAAAATAAGTAATAAATACAGCGATACCTATAAAAATAAGAGCCCAAACTATCTCTGGAATAAGTTTAGTAAAATTACTAATGAGCTTAATAAACTTTGTTAGATAAATATTTAGAGTCATTTGATATGAAGAGTGAGAAGTTAGCTGTTTGGTTTTTGCAAGGTAGATAATAATTACCCCTAAACTTAAAAACATTAGTCCTGAAAAAAGATTAGCAAAAGTTAAGTGGATTTTCTGACCTAATACGGTATAAGATAAACTTTTTCTGAAGGCAAAAAACTTTTTAGTAAAATCAACTTTGTCTAAGAAAGAGGCAATAATAAAAAGAGGAAGAACCATTCCTAAAACATAGGCAAGTGTATAAGCTCCACCCAGGATAAATGATCCTGGAAGCGCCGATAAAGTTAAAACACCTGCCAAGACCGGAGCGCAGCAAGTAGTAGCAATGGCAGAAAAAATCCCCAAAATATAAACAGACACAAAATCCTGTCTTTTTAATTTCGGGTGAACACTAAAAGGTAAAGAAAATTGTTGTCCAAGAAGTAGACTCATGCCTAAGAATATTAAGAATATTCCCCCAACAAGAAAGATTGTATCGTGATACTGACTGAAAATTTGGGTGAGAAATGAAACTCCCAGGCCAAGAGGAAGGAAAATAGATAAAATACCAAGAAAATAAACAAAGGTCATTAAAAAGACCGTAGCCTTTTGCTTAAAAATTGAGGCAAAATAAGTTGGCAGTAAAACAGTAATACAACAGGGTGCAAAAAGCGCTGCAATACCAGCAAAAAACGAGGCTATAAATGATGCACTAATTAATAGATCCATATTTTAATGATTTTTGTGATTACCGTGTCCACGCATCATAAACAGATGTACTAAAGGACAGGCAAGTAAAATCGCATAGAAAAACAGATTTCCAACCGATACTTTAAATACTGTGATTGCAGCAATTGCAACAGCAATAACACCCAGACAAATAGCTAATATCCTGCCTTTAGTAAATTTTAAAGATCCCATTCAAAACTCCTTTCTGTAACTCCGCAATTAGTTTAGCATAAAAGATACTACAATGCGTAGTACTAATTTGGAGATGCGTCAGAAAGGGGTATTTTTAATATAATGTTGATACTGAGGGTACTTTTTAAGAACTTCTCTTTCTTCCTTTCGGGCTAATCTTATATACATAATGACCAGAACCGGCGCCATGATTAAAGTTGGAAGAGTTGGCCATTGCATTAAAAATCCTAAAATAATAATTACAAAACCAACATACTGCGGGTGCCTGATGTGTTTGTAGGGTCCTGTTTTAGCAATGGTATGCCTCTTTGTGGCTTGATAAAGTATTTTCCAGGAAGCGCTGATTAAGATTAACCCTCCAATTATCAAAACATTGCTTAAAATATGCAGTAGGCTAAAATGCGGATTGCCTGTATTCCCTAATAAATCTTCCCATAGATGTCCGGAATTATGAGAAAAGTTGATTTGCGGGAACTTGCTCCCAAGCCATGATGAAAGAAGATATATCGTTAAGGGAAACCCATACATTTCTGCAAAAAGAGCAATAATAAAAGCGGAGAAAGCCCCAAATGCTCGCCAGTCGATTCTTGTCCTGGGTTTAAAAGCATCAAAGGTAAACCAAAGGAATAATCCACTTAAGAGTATTACTACAAGCCAATTGCCATATCCGTATTCCATGATTTAGCACTGCTCATTGACTTTACAAATATAATCTACCAACTGTTGCTTATCTAAAAAGCCATAAGCGGAAGGTTTTTCTACTCCCTTGGCAGTAAAAATAAATGTGGGTACACCAGAAATATTGTATTTACGGGCATCTTCAGTGCAAGAACTTAATTCGTACCGTTCTTCATAGAAAAGATCTCCGTACTCAGGTAAAATTTGATCCAAAACTTTATTTTGGGCAACACAGTATGGACATGTTTCCGACTCAAACACCTTAAACTTTAAAGGAGCATTGGGATTACCGGCCTTTATATTAGGACAACTTCTTTCTCCCAGTTCAATTTTTTTACTAAACTGCTCAGCTACTATTCTTGGAGGTGTGCCATCTGCCACTTTTTCAATTTGGGCAACGTCTTGGCTGGTATTTTTTACATTAAGATAAATAAAAACGTTATAACCAATAAATAACGTTACCAAAACCACCAAAAATAAGGGTGTCTTTTTAAAAACTTGCTGATCGGTCCAAAGAATTTTAGGTAAATTCATATCGAAATTACTTGTAAAGCTAAATAAATTAAATAAATACCTGCCAAAAGGATTAATATCCCGGAGCCTTTTTGTATCAAACTCATGTATTTTGCTAAAAATCTTTGTATTACATTCTTGGATAGAGATGAAATAAGCGAAAATATAATCATTAGACTAGACATAGCTAATGCATAGACAGTGAAATTAATGACCCCTCCAAACACGCCTTTCTGGGCGAGCGATTGGAAAATAACAAGCAAAAAGATGGGTAATGTGCACCCTAATGCCCCAAATGCGTAGGCAACACCAAAGAAATAAAACCGTTTTATTCCATTTGCATTAGCCCGAAAAATAACAGGTGGCCTAATTGCAAATTGGTAGCCCAAGAGCGTTGCCGACCCCATGAATAATAAGAGCGTACCCGTACCCAATTCTATCCACGGAAATATCGGGGCAATTACACGACCGAATAAGGTGAGTAAGATGCCAAAAACTATATAAACACTAATAAGACCCAGACTTGCAAAACTGCCTGCCCTTAGTCCGAAAAGCAATTGTTGTATTTTATTGCCGTTCCCCGTCTCTTCTTTAACATAATAACCCACATATGCCGGAATTAAGGCAATACTACACGGGGCAAAGAACGCGGAGAGACCCGCTAGAAATGAGAAAGAAATCAATACTAAATCCATACATGTTTCTGATTTCTATTTACCACCCTTCTTGGTAATATTTATGCTTACAGAAAAAGGTTTACTAAAGTTTCCGGGTAGTATTGTTTTCCATATTAATATTTGATTTAGTACAAATGCCCCAATAACGAGAATAAACAGAATTGTTTTTGCGGATACTTTAGGGGTTTCTGTTTTTGTAATTGATACTTGCTCTATTTTTATATATTTGGGTATTTCTTCTTCGGAGACAAAAATATTTTGAGAATACCGTAACAGGAATTGATAGGCAATTCCCCCTAATATTAAACCTATGCCTAAAAACCTGAAAAAATCGGCATAATCAGCGAGAAATGGAATTGGCAGAGTAAGCAGTAATATTCCCACACCGATTATAAAAAGGCTTTTAGTAAGTATCTTCTTTCTTTTTAAAATTCTTCTTTTCATTTTACTAATTTATTTTGCAAGTCCATGTCTTCCGTCCGGTCCGGCGCCACCATGTGTCTCGTGGGGTAGGGCGCTTTCGTTTCCGGTGGCTAGTAAGTAATCCTCAATCATTCCTTTCGGATACCATAGTGCATACCAACGGTGAGATTCTCCAACCAACTGCTCATCACTATATTGATTACCGTAATTTTGAATCATATAACGATAGAATCCGCGGACAGCTTTTGCATGAGCACACCCACAGTTTTTATTCATCGTTACTTGATTAGGTCCCCCGCAACAGTAGCTGCAAGTCATTAAAAGAGTAATTAGATTGTTATATCTGGATTCTTGGTCCGGTGACAGTTTAATAGATGTTTCCATCGCACCCCATTCCTTTTGGGCTGTTAAGGGATCGTCGAAGGAAATATTTCCGGGAGCATAAAATGGTTTCCCAGTTGCAATCATTACCACTTTTGCGTCGGCAAGCATGTTCCCACTGTGTGGATTTGCTTTTACATCGGTGATTGTAGGCCATTCATAAAGAAAGGTGGTTTTTCCGTCGGGGTTGACCTTAGGGGCAATAATCGTTTTAGATGAAGATCCTCTTATCCCCATAAATTGAAGCATCGACGAATCCATTCCCATTGCAGCTGCAGTTTGAATAATTAAAAACTGATTGACCAGAAATAGAAATATTAATATGGGAATGAAGATTTTTTGGAGTGGCAATATAAAATAGGTCTTTCCCCGATTAGTATTCGTACCCCACTTGTTAATTAATACGGTTTTTAAATTTCTAAACATGTTTTTAAAATTTTTGTTATTTAATTTGCCGGACTCGGACTTGGCTGCCCTGCGGGTTTGATCACTTTATTGTTTGTCAGATCCTTATAGGTAATACCCCCAAGTTGACTCATTTCTGTAAAAATATACCAGCCGTCTTTTCCGACGGTTCCGACACCTTTCCAGACTGCCTTAAGGTTCGCATACTGATCCACTTCGGGAGATATTAGAATGGTTGGTACTTTGGTAATACTATGTTTGCTTATTAAATTCCGTCCTTCGACAGACGAAATGTCCACAAAGCGCTCTGATCTTATTGCCACTCCATATCCTTTCGTTAAAATCGGCTTCTGAACATCCTGCGTCTTATAACAGTCAGGACAGGTTGAGTCTGTAAGGTAAATAATATCTACAAAGCCCACTAGTTGACCTTTTGCCAGGTCACGATATGGCAATGGGATATTTCTCGCAACATAAGTTTTGTCAGTCTCAACTGTTCCAAAGTTAGACCAACTGCCTTTCAAGGTATTATAGAGGTCAAATTCCGGTGAGAAAATAAAAGTAGGGGCTTTGGTGATCTTATATTGATTAATGATTTTTTGACCGCCCAACGAGTTCCAGGCTAATTCTTTCGTGTCTTTTATCTTAACTCCTGCTTTTTTGAAACCTTCTATTATTGTTTTTGTATCCAAACATTGGGAACAAGATGGGTCTGTAATTAAAGTTGTTGTGACCCACCCTTTTTCCTGTTTGGTTTCCGGATCAATAAAAATAGGTGACAGATTCGTAAAAATAAAAACATTATCCTTAATCTCGCCGTTAGCCTTAACAAAAGTCTCTAAATTATTTTTAGTCACGTCTCCGGTGACGATATATGTTGGAACCTTTTTAATAGCGAATTGTTTAATTGAGGCGTCGGCTTCGGGAGAACCAAAATTAATAGTTTTTTCCTCTTCTACTTTAACGTTTAACTTTTTAAAGCTTGAAATAGCATTGTCCAGATTAAAACAATCAGTGCAATCTGGTGTAGTAATTTTAATGATCTTAACACTTGCCGGACGCGCAGCCTCTTTAGCCAAAGCTACGTTTTTATTGATATCAGTGAGTATTTTTGTCGAAACAAGTGCCCCAATAACAGTTGCAACCAGTGATAAGGACAAAATAACCTTTGGCCATTGAATACCCGTTCCATTTTTGTCATAAAAGAATACCTTCAACACGCTAAACACACCGTTTTTCTTTTCCATATTTAACAGATATCATGCTTATAAAATTAACATCCTCCCACCATTGATTGGGGAACGTCAGCATTACTTCCGGTACCGGATGATCCGCTATTTGTATTAGTTGTAGCAGGCGATACAGCTTTTGTGGAAGCCGAACTGGCGCTAGAACTTATACGTAATAACTGAACAGTTTGAAAAACGGTAATTACGGCGATTAGTCCCAATACTAAAACTTGCAAGTTGGGTTTCGGGATTCGTAACACAACGGAATTATTATTTTGAATTTCTGTCATAGGTCACCTCCTTTCTTACTACTACATAGAGTAGTAGATTGATAACAATCTTGTCAATGGGGAGTTAAAGTAGAGGCTGTTTATATGTGGAGATATTTGGAGTATTTCCGTCTGGATTAATTGGGTCAACATAAGATTCTATTTTGGGTAAAACAATGCTAGCAGGAATATAGGTTGCCGACTTTTTAAGATCACTGTGACATTGATTCGGACACGATTGGTCTTCCGAACATAAAAAATAGTCGGAGTTCGACTGAGTTTCCATATGAGATGCGTTCACCGGAGTAACTAGTAAAAACCAACTCAAAAAAATAAATACAATACTGGTTAACAAACTCTTCAAAGAAATATTTGAATGATATTTTATTCCAGGATTGACCAAACAGTGAATCCTAATTTCAAAGTAATCAGGACCGGAAGCATTAGAAACGGTAGAAAAATTCAACTGCGGTGATAATAACATTTTCTTAAGTGCGCTTCGCAGAAATGTAGTCTTTTCTTGGTGACCAATTACCCACTGATCGGCAAGTAGTTCATTAACAGCTTCGGTGTTTTTATGAAGTTCACGAAAAATAGGTAAAAAGAAAAACATTGAAGAAAATGTCTTTCCTATAAGTACTTTAAACGTATCTCTGCTCATCAGATGTGATTGTTCATGAAGTAAAACCGCTTCCAATTCCTTGTTAGTTAAAGTTTTTAAAAGAGTTGTCGTTAATATAATATGAGGGAAAAATATGCCATAACAAAAAGAAAACAGATCTTTATCTTTAATTAAAAACACCTTACCTGTAAGACCCAACGTTGCTATTACATTAATTAATTTTTTAGGAATATTTACTTTATTTGCAAACAATTTCCTTACCAATAAATGTGTTCTGCCTAATTGCAATAAAAAAGATAGTAAGCCTATGCTTAAGACTGCCCCAATTGCCAAAACAAATACTCCAGGGAACGAATTAGGAATTTCAAACATAACATTTGAAATAAACAAGTTTGTTACTGGCGTAATAAATTTCTGGCAAAGAAAAAGAGTTTTTGAGACAAATAGAGGAAAAACTTTGAATAGAATTGCTATTACAACAGAGCCGGCAGCCAATGTAAGAAGTATCAAAACATAAAAGCTATAGTTAGTTCTCTTCATGTTTAATCTTCCTCAAGTATTTTTAGCAATTGCTGCCGTTTCTTTGGATCTATTTTTTGAATTTCTTTTATGAAATGAGTTAATACCTCTTCTCCTAGAGTGGAAACTGCTGACGAAAAAATGCCATGAACCGCCCTAGCCATGAATTGATCTTTAGTTACCTTGGGTTTATATAGATAGCTTGGTCCGCTAAAATGTCTAATCAAAACACCTTTATTTACAAGCCTTGCCATTATAGTCATTACAGTTGTGTAAGCAATTTGTCGCCTTTTCCCTAAAATCTCGGTCATATCTTTAACTGAAGTTGCGTCTTTTCGACGCCAGATAATTTCCATTATCTCCGATTCTAGTTCTCCTAGCACTTTTCCCGTAACTCGTTTTTTGTTCATACTACTAACTATTGTAGTATTCTGTTTTCGATTAATCAACCTCTTGACATACCCCCTGGGGGGGGATAGGATAATCCGGTGAACCACGATTTTAAAAAGGACGCGTTGAAAAGAATTTTGATAGTTCAAGGCCACTTACGGAAAGTAAAAAAAATGTTGGAAGAGGGTTCTTATTGTCCGGACGTTATTCACCAGAGTAGAGCCGTACAGGCAGCTTTGAAAAAGGTAGATGAAATTGTTCTTCATGGACACCTTCATGCCTGCGTTCTTAAAGACATGCATGGGGATAAATCAGAGAAGATGGTTGGAGAAATTGTGGAGCTTTTCAAGAAATCATAAATATGGGCAAGAAAGTAATTATTGTAGTTTTTGTGACATTGGCCATATTTGCCGGAGGCTTTTATCTTGTGAGTAAGGGTGATAATTCCGCCTCGGACTTGTCTTTACCTAAAGTTGAAGCTAATGATGTGCAGGTTTCTCCGGATAATTACGATATAGGCAGGGTTCTGATGAAAAGCGGTATTGTTACCAGGGAATATGAAATTAAAAATAACTCCGAGAACGTCTTAAGGTTAAAAAAAATTGTGACTTCATGTATGTGCACAAAGGCCCAAGCGGTATTGGGGGACAAAAGAACGAGGTTTTATGGAATGGAAAAAAATCCAAACATAGATTTTGACATACCTGGCGGGTCAACCGCGAAGCTTGTTGTTAGATTTGACCCGGTAGCGCATGGAGTTCAGGGGGTTGGTCCGCTTAACCGATCGGTTTATTTAACATTTCTTGATCCGGTTGGCCAAAAAGAGGTTAGTTTTTCAGGGGAGGTAGTTCTAAAATGAAAAAGCTTTTTATATTTTTCTTTTTTTTAGTTTCGCTATTCGCTGTTCGCTATTCGCTGTTCGCTCGCGAAGCGCTTGCCCATTGCCCTTTATGTGTTGCCGGAGCCGGGGTGGGTCTAACGCTTTCGAGATGGATTGGACTTGACGATTCGATAACCGGTTTATGGATAGGAGCTTTCCTTGGAGCAATGTCACTTTGGACTTACACGTCCATAGAAAGAAAGATCAAAAAAGCCCATTTAATTTGGTTAAAGCCCGCAATTTATATTTTGGTTTTTGCCTCAACGATTTGGTCTTTTTACCGATTTAACTTGGTTATAAGAATGGAGAAAATGTTCGGATTAGACAAGCTTATTTTTGGGATGGTTGCCAGCGGTGTTGTTTTCTATTTAGTCGACGAAATCAACAATTTAATTATCCGCCTGAAAGGAAAAGTATTTTTTCCGTATCAAAGGATGATTGTGGACCTGGGGAGCATTCTTTTACTCTCCCTCCTTGATTATTACCTAATTGGTTATTACATATGAACATAAAAAGCATTAAAAACAACAAAATAATTAAAACCTGTTTAACTATCATGCTAGTTTCCGCGGCGTTTATTCTTGGGGTTGGGTTTCAAAGAGTTAGTGATCTAAAAAATCCGACTAAGCGGGGGAGTAAAGCTGAGATCTTGGCTGACAAGAGTAAGGTTTTACCCGATGCCGGTTTTACTCTGCCTATCTCTTGGGGTGATTTGGGACCGAAGTTAATCTCTCTGGGGGTTATCGATGAAGATAAATTTGCCAGTACTGTAAATCTAAACAGCGATGAAGAAAAGATTTTAAAAGAGGGAGGAGATATCCCTATTGTCATCAACGAAGACAACAGCCAATTTGTTGTCGATCTTCTTTGGGCAATAGGCCTTGCCCAGAAGAGTGAAGCTTATACCAAAGGGCCAATGGGGACGGATTACAAAAAAGATATTGGTAATTTTTCTTCAACCGGCGGTTGGACCCTGGCGAAAGGGAAAGCGGTTAACTATCTTGGTAAATATGAACTTTTTAATCTGGCCGACGAACAGCAGACCAGAGTTTCGGAAATTGCCAAGAATGTCTTTAGGCCCTGCTGTGGTAATTCTACCTTCTTTCCTGATTGTAACCACGGTATGGCGGCTCTGGCCGCAATTGAGATGATGGTTGCCAAAAATCTTAGCGATGACGAAATATACAGGAACGTTTTGAAACTGAATTCTTTCTGGTTTCCTTCAGCTTACATGAATATAGCAACATATTTTGAAAGAAAAGGGGTCAAATGGGATAAAATTGATGCTAAACTTGTTTTAGGGGCCGATTACTCTTCTGGTCAAGGCGCTGCAAATATTGCCAAGGAAGTAGGTCCCATTCCAGGCTCTTCCGGCGGAGGGGGCTGCGGAGCCTGATACCATGACAATGGTTAAAAAGGGGGTGAGGAAGATGAAATTAAACGAAACTGCCTGGGCAAACGCGATGGCAATATCAACGGGAGTAGTTTATGTTGTCTGTGCGGCCTTTGTGGCTATTCTACCGGGTATTTCCAAAGCCGTGATGCAAAGTTGGTTCCACGAAGTGAGTTTAGAAGCCCTTTGGACGGGAGCACCGAGAGGAAATTTTATTTTAGGTTTAGCAACTGCGGTTATTGGAACTTGGCTGGTAGGGTATTTATTTGCCAAGACATATAATAAATTTAGTAAATAGTATGAATTTGTATAAAATTTTGGTTATATTAGGAGGTCTTGGTCTCGTTAGCTTTATTTACTGGTTTTTCTTTGGGAAAAAACCTTCCTTCGTCAAGTCTAACTTGACTATGGAAGGGCAAGGGAGAATAGATGTTATTGTTGACGGAGGATATAGACCTGAAAATATAAAAATCAGAAAGGGACAAAAAACGACAATTTCTTTTTTAAGAAAAGACTCAAATACCTGTCTCGAAGAAGTAATCATTTCCGAATTTAAGGTCAATAAATATTTACCAATGAATGAAAAAGTGGAAGTTGAAATTATCCCAAAAACCTCAGGTGAATTTTCGATGCATTGTGGTATGAATATGTTTCACGGAAAGATAATTGTTGAATAATGGTCACTACAAAAAAATCATTTCCGATAGTTGGTATGCATTGTGCCTCTTGTGCGAAACTGATTGAAGGAAAGTTGGCCAAAACTGCCGGTGTTGTTTCTTGCGCGGTTAATTTCGGAAGTGAATCTGCAACTGTTGAAATAGATAGAGATAGTGTAAGAGATAAGCAGAGCTTGTCGATGCTCGATGAAGATTTAGCTAAGGCGGTTGAGGAAGCGGGATATAAGGCGATACTTACAAATAACAAATTACAAACGACAAATACTAAATCAGCAGAGGAACAAAAGGAAGAAATAAAAAAACAAGAACTAAAAAAACTCAAAGCCAAAGTGATTGTTTCGGCAATTTTATCCTCAATCATTTTTCTTGGCAGTTTTCCCGAGTGGTTTGGGGTAAGTTTAAATCCATATGTCTTGTGGCTGCTGGCTTCACCCGTCCAGTTTTGGGCGGGGAGGGAATTTTATCTTGCAACCTGGTCGGGGTTAAGAAATAGAGCCGCGAGCATGGATACTTTAATTGCGATTGGGACGACCGCCGCCTATGGCTATTCAATATTATCTATCTTAGGAATTACCAAAGGAACTTATTTTGACACGGCGGCGGTTATCATTACCCTCATTCTTCTGGGAAGATTTTTAGAGGCCAAAGCCAAAGCTCATACCTCCGATGCTATCAAAAAGCTTTTGGGACTTCAGGCCAAAACTGCGCGGCTGGTAAGGGAAGGCGGAGAGATCGATGTACCCATTGACGAAGTCAGAACAGGCGATCTCATTCGAGTCCGTCCGGGAGAGAAGATTCCTGTTGATGGGGTAATCGTGGAGGGGGAATCGGCAGTTGATGAGTCGATGGTGACAGGAGAGTCGATACCCGTTGGGAAATTTAAAGGGGATACCGTTATTGGAGCAACTCTAAACAAAAACGGAAGCTTCGTCTTTCGGGCAACCAAAGTTGGTCAAGATACAATGCTTGCTCAAATTGTGAAAATGGTTGGTGAGGCGCAATCTTCCCGGGCACCAATTCAGCGCCTGGCAGATATAGTTTCTTCTTACTTTGTGCCGATAGTTTTAATGACGGCGGTTGGGGTATATGTTGTTTGGTATGCAGTTGGAATGTCGCCCCAGGCTTTTGTCAATATGGTTGCGGTTTTGATTATTGCCTGCCCCTGTGCGATGGGTCTGGCAACACCAACAGCAATTATGGTTGGAACAGGCAAAGGAGCAGAAAAAGGAATTTTAATTAAAGACGCAGAGGCTTTAGAAACTGCGCACAAAGTTAAAACAATTATCTTTGATAAGACCGGAACCTTGACTATTGGTCAGCCTATGGTGACTGACGTATCTGATGAGAAAATTTTGGGAATTGTTGGCTCTTTGGAAAAGGGATCCGAACATACTTTGGCGGAGGCAATTTTAGACCACATTAAAGAAAAAGGAATTAAATTATCGAAAGTTTCGAGTTTTAAGGCTTATCCGGGGGTGGGGATAGAGGGAACGGTAAACGGCAAAAAATACTTTTTTGGAAATAGAGGAGAAAAAAATGAAATTGTTAGGCGGTTAGAGAGCGAGGGAAAGACGGTTATGCTTCTTGAGTTGGGCGAAAAAATTCTTGGGTATGTTGCGGTGGCGGATACGCTGAAAGAGGGAGTTGGGGAAGTAATAAAAGAGCTTGAGAAAAAAGGGATTGAATCTTGGATGGTCACAGGCGATAACGAACGAACAGCTAAAGCAATTGCAAAGCAGGCCGGAATCAGAAATGTTTTGGCGCAGGTTTTGCCGGATCAAAAAGCGGATAAAGTGAAAGAGTTTAAAGGAAAGGGGGGTGTGGTTGCCTTTGTCGGTGACGGAATTAACGATGCTCCTGCCCTTGCTGCTTCCGATGTGGGGATTGCGATGGGAACGGGAACCGATGTTGCGATTGAATCGGCGGGAATTACACTTTTAAATAAAGATATCAGAAGTGTCTTGACAGCAATTAATTTAAGCAAAGTAACTCTGAAAGTAATAAAACAAAATCTTTTCTGGGCTTTTGGGTACAACGTAGTTTTAATTCCTGTTGCTGCGGGAATTTTGTATCCCTTTACCGGGTGGCTCCTCGATCCTGCTCTGGCGGCTTTCGCCATGGCAGCTTCCTCTATATCTGTAGTTTTGAACTCCTTGCGGCTGACCAGGGTCAAGATTTAAGACTAGGTAACAAGGCTCTTCCTTTTCGGAATAACTTAAGCTAAGATGGGGATATTGTGGGTGATGTATCAGATAATGTTAACAGAGGACCTGGGCACAGTGAAATTCAGACCCATGTCCTAAGAACACACCTTGTTCCCATAGGAAAAGAGTTAATTTTTAGCGAAGCGGAGATTGGAGTACCGGTTGTTTTTGGAAGAAATCCGGCCACGGAAGATCTCAAGTACGCTGCCACCAAAACCTCTGATGAAATTCATGTAAAGTTGTTTGATGAAGAAGGTAAAGATATCAAATATCTACCCCGAAGGTCTTTGGCTATTACTTTCGTCCCAAAAGCGTATCAAGTCGCAAACTTAACTGATAGAAACCTTTCTTATGAAATAGATCCTGGTTCAAGAAAAGTACTTTCTCCGAAAGTTCCGGTAGAAATTCCTGTTGGGAGAATGCTTAATTTCAAGATAGAAATTGCCGGCGGATTATTGTTAAGAACACAATCGTTCGGCGGAGGAACAGGGAGACCGGACCGCGTCCAAACACTCCTTTTTAAGAGGGGCAGCATCTAGATGCTGCTTGACTTAAGCTTTCGTGTGAAGGTATAGTGAAAAAGTTAAATATGTCAACAATTGCAGCCACCGACAGTGATTTTGAAGAGAAAGTAATTAAAAACACCCTTCCTGTATTGGTCGATTTCTGGACTCCTTGGTGCGGTCCTTGTAAAATAGCGGGTCCGATATTGGAAGAAATTTCGGAAGAGTACAAAGACAAATTGA
>ERZ1292629.2178-Hain-H43-01um-R1-2178-length-17138-cov-6_pt1 | contig 17138 bp, 19 predicted proteins | sample MGYA00564399_ERZ1292629 | MGnify/ENA primary metagenome ERZ1292629 (study PRJEB36523, sample SAMEA6512636) | groundwater metagenome | collected 2019-01-08 | study: AquaDiva: Metagenomics assemblies of 32 groundwater samples
TAGCTCGATATTTAATACCCGTATCAGCCATTTAGCCGTCCTTTACGCAGCCGTATCTCCCTCACATCTCACGGTAACGCCATCATTGTCTAAAGCTGCGGAGTTAGTTGCTGACCTTCTCACCCAGATACCCCGAACCTGCCCCGCAGTTAAATCCCCAATAGACAAGCCTGTTGCTTTAGTTGTTGGCGAACTAAATGTAACACCCGATGGTGCTGTGCCTTCATTAACTACTTCAAGGGCTTGGGCAACAGCACTGTTATTAGCACTCGCAGCCGTGGTATCAATCCCGATAGCTGCGTTTGCTCCACCAGATACTTCAGCACTTAGCCAACAAACCACAGTTTGCCAAGTCAGCGTAGCGTGGTTGTTGAAGACAAAAATACATCTGTATTCCACATCTGAAGCAGCATTTTCGTCTCCTGTTACATTATCAAAGAGATTATTAAGCGTAGCATCGGTAATGGCTGTGGTTGATAGAAACTCCCCCAATGATAGGTTGACATCACTTTGAGCTGTTGAGTTACCTGGTCCCGTTGTTACAGACAATCTAAATAAAATATCTGTTGCTGTAATTGCCATCTCATACCTCCTTTAATTTCATCTCGTTTCCCTTTATGCCGCCGCCGTTAAACCTAAAGTAGCACACAGAGCATTAATAGAGTTAATCGCTGTCCTTGCCTCGGCATCTATTGTTGCCCCACCTGTAGGGTCAGCTATGTGAGCTTGCTGGACAACAGGAGTGGCATTCCAGAAACCTAACTTCTCCGTAGTGCCAGTCCCGATTTTGGTTCCTGTAGTAGTATCAGCAATTAGATTCTTGGCATTAAGAGTTAAATCAATGCCAAGAGTAACACTACATCCCGCTGCTCCTAAAGTAAGGTCAGGGGTATTATTGTTAGTCAAAGTGATTAAGTTGGCATAGGCTGCCCCATCTACATCATAGGCTTGCCAGACATTATTGTGAGCAGCTGTAGTGCTACCGACACGAATACCCCAGCCATTAGCAACACGGATAAGCCCACCAAGGATGCCGATTGCCCCATAGTTGGTAGTATCTGTGCCATAGCTCAAATTGGTTATAGATGAGTTATTGGCATTTATTGCTCCTGAAATTGTGGATGGCAGAGATATTATTCCACCAGCGGTAAAGGCATTGATAGTCAGAGTGCTTGTGCTTGAAATCCTAACTGCTTGTTGAAAGGCAAACGCACCTGTAGCATAATCCAGTAGTTTAGAGCCTGCGATATAGAAATCCACCGAACCCCCACTCGCAGCCCCGAGCATTGTGTCTCCTGCTGAACTATCTGCCCAGAATACCTGCTGTGAGTGCCCGCCTTTGTTGACATATAGTGCGATGTCCCCTGAAGCGGTAACATTAGAAATCATTAACGAATTAGCAGCGATAGCAGCTGCTACTGGCGTCCCTATTAGAACACTGGTTAAAGCGGTATTGGCAGCGAGAATAGTTGAGCGATTAAGCAGGACTTGGTCAGCATCTGTGCCTAATTTCAAAAGAATATCGTCATTTAGTAATTGAGCGATACTTGGCTCAAATTGTAGAAAGGCTGAACCTATATTAACGCCATTCATTAGAATTCTCCATCGTGGAGAGTAGCTACATCAACGATAAGATTAGCCGTTCCCGCATTGGTCAATGCTTCAATACAGCCCAATCCGCCAAAGCCATAAACTGCTCTTTCCTCAAATGCTTGTCCAGCGAGTAATTCCCCATAAGAGGTGCTTCGGTTGGCAGATAACATAGCATCAATAGTTACTGTGGCATCTAACGCTCCATCCACACTCCACCGTGTCCAATAAAGCGGAACTTCCGAAAAGTAATAACTTGTTGTGTGCTCTGGATAGAGCTTTTTAAAAGTAGTCTTTGCCCAGTTAGTTGTCGGTGTCCAACTAACCGTGGTATCAGCGTCAAAGGCAGTTGTCCAAGCTACACTATAAGATAAAGTGTAGCTAATCCAACTTCCGCCATTCCAATATGCCACAGTCAAGGTTCGTGAAGCTGTGGAATTGGTGCCGTCTATATCAAGGTCAACACCTCGGATTGGTAGATGAGACCCCACAAGTAGCCAATCACCATTCGCCACGGTGTTAAGGCTGGATATATCCACCGATGTTCCAGTGTCATTATCTTGAGCTTCTATGCTATAATCCGTTGGTGATGCCACCATAGAATCTGTGGTTTTTAGTATAGTGAGCCACGGATTAAGGATTATCTTTGCCACTACCGCTGTTACAAAGTTCCTCGCTGTGATAAAAAGATGGCACTGTTTATTATCCCCCGCTTTTGTCAATGTGGGAAATTGAATAAACCCTGCCGTAGTGGTGAGTGCCGTCCCACCATCAGCAGTTGATGTGGCTCGGAACTCACCGAGCCGTCCCGCCCATACTTCAGGCATCTTGTCCTCCTTTGGGATTACCCCTCGTTATCCAATCCCTCACTTTTACACGAAGGAGTCTTATCCCTATTTATTTGCGATTCTTTCGCACCCTCTTGGGTTCACTTATTTGGTTTTCAAGTAGAAGCCGTTGAAGCTTTCGGTCTTCTTCCTTTTCCTTATCCTTCTGTTCAGCTTCAATCGCTGCCCACTCCGCAGGATGCTTTTTTATCATGTGTTGCTTCAGCTGATAGGCATTCGTTATATTCCCTTTAGGGCAAAGACGAAATCCAAGCTCGTCGTAATACGCCCTCTTTTCAGCTTCCTGGTGTAACATACACTTAATTGTGCCCCTTTTAGGTTTCAACCCAGGGTCTGATACTCCAAAACGGAAAGACCCATCCTTTCGGCGAGTGCGAAGTTTGCTGGGCAACATATAGTAGAGAACTGGGAACTTCTCGTATGTCCTTGTATCAAAGACATAAACATAACCCGCGCTGGAGATTTCCCTCACTGTCATAGGAGAAACAAGTGTCTCATCCCCCCTGTGGATTATAGGGTTTTTTGTGAGCTCACTGGGAACATCCACCTTTTGAGCATCCCGAAGCATCTCCTGTATCAACGCTTCCTGTGTTAGTGTGTTCTTCATTTATCCTCCTCTGATAAATTTACCGTTTCCACTATCCTAACTTGGCTTTATCTAATTCAAGCCAATCCATCACATCAATCTTGGTCTCGTTTCTCAGCTCACTGGCTAAATCCATAAGCTCATCTACGGTATATTCCAAGAGTGCTGGTATCCTGAGTTGTCTTATTCCCTTGAACTTATTTGCCAAACCCATATCCCTGCGCCACTCTGCTATTTGTCCATCCCTGACAACTTGGATAATCTGGTAGCGATGAAACCCACGACTGCCTGGGGACTGTTCGTGGATTTCAAACAAGCCCCAGGCTCTTTCATTACCAAGAATTGTGTTAGCCACGGGGGTTATCATACTTCTACTAACTTCACCAGAGCCATCAAGATTTTAGGCTCTATCTCAAATATTTTATCCATATTGTGCTTACAAGCATCACAGGTTGAGGCTACCCTTTCTGGAAGTTTCACCTTTTCTAACTCTTTAATCTCAACTTCGTGTTCCATAAGTTCGGTAAATTCCTCTACAAATTTGCTGTAGTTTTCACTTTCCTGTTTGACAGCGATACTTCCCTTTTTGTCCTTTTTCCCATATTTTCTGACCAAGCCCATCCTCACCTCTTCAATAACCTTTAATTGCTCTTGAAGTTTATGGGATAGTTGAGCCAGCTTATAGCTGACCATTACAGGAAACTTCTGGTCAAGCAAAACCTGTAAAGGTTCCCGTGCCATAAAAATATCGCCGTTGGTGAGTTTCACCTTCCTCCTTTATTCTTTTCAATTAAGGCTTAACAGGCAAAGCCTTTACTTAAGCAGCTAATCCATACACAAAATAAGCTTCAGAAGCTCCCGTAACATTGGTAATTATTACGAAGAAGCCCCTAATTACATTTTGTGCCACTGTCAAAGTTCCATCCGCAGTTCCGCCAGTCCCAGCAGCTACCGTGATAGTGTATGCCCCAGCTGATTTGTTGTTGATGATAAAGTAGAAGCTATCGCTAACTGCTACATTTGTCATTCCAGCGACCAGCAAAGCAGCGGTTGGTAAAGTATAGGTCGCGGCTGCTGTGGGAGTGCCATCCAATACCTTTGTTAGCAACTGAGCCGCGGTAACAGTATCCGTATTGGTTAAAGCTGTCTGAGTGGTTTTCTCGGCGAATGTTGCTCTGGCATAAGCCATACCTGATGTCAATTCTATGACGCTTGTGCCAGCAATCTGAAGCCTCACCGCCGTTGCTCCAACACCGTCTATGTAGGCATTCGTGGCATCGTGATATAGCTTGATATAATCAGTTGCTGGTGTAGTTGCGCTGTGAATATAGATTGAAGGGTGAGTATCCGCAGCTACATTCCAGTCCGTCCCATAATCCAGTGCTGTAAAAATATGCAGAGCACGACTTGCTTCTCCTACAGCAATACCAAAAGTGGGGTTAGACTCATCGCCGAGGAGTTTTTTGAATCCTTGATGTTTTTCTGAAACACCCATTTTACCTCCTTAAAAGCGGAAAACTCCGCAGTTGATTTTAAGTGCTGGTTGTTAAGCACAGCCAGCAAAGCTATTATTCAATTTTACATATCGGCAATCGCTTGTTCCCAAGCAAGTCCCTTGATATAGACATTGTGGGCAGAACCAGAGCGGTTCTCAACACCTAAATAGAGACACAGCGGACAATCCCTGTCCACCGTGGTATTAAAAACCTTCTCCGCACTCTTCCCATTATGGTCTACAGCAAGGAAGGTTGCTCGGACACCATTACCAGAACCCCTATCTTCTAACTCAACACGCATATACAACCATTTAGCGTTTGTTGGAGCTACACCTTTAAAACGCAGGTCAGCGATTGCGGTAGAAGTGTCGCTATCATCGTCTACCCACATTGCGTGAAGCTCATCATTGGTCGCATCTATGTCATAGCAGAATCCAATAAAGGTAGAGGCAGTGGTTGTCCAAGTTGTTCCACTTAACTCAACAGGAAGTGTATTGCCTGCATCAAGGACATCATCATTGAAGCCAAAATTAAAGGCTACATTGGTGATGTCATCAAGCTGAAGCAATACCTCCACCGAAGCGTGCCCTTCTTGCCCAGCAAACATTAGAGAATCGCCACAGAGCTCAATCAGGTTGTTATCGGTAGCAGCAGTAGCGCCAGTAACATGCAAACCCTTGCCTGCTGCCACAGCCCTTGCTGGAGCTGTATCACCAGTGTCCGAGGACACAAGATACCCCAGACCATCAGCTGCGGATGTCCCGATATTGTCTGTAACGAAATTCTCTTCGTGTCTTATGACACCCTTTGGTCCCACATTAGCCATTTATCCTCCTTTGTTGGGCGTCTTCGTCGCCCCCATCTGATTTTTTTATCAACAAAGTTTATTTTCATCCCCAAGGGTCTTCGTCCCTACTTTGTCTGATTTCTGGAGATTTTATTCGCTTATCCCGATAAATCGGGATTGCTTTAACTGGTTGGAGCAGTAGCATCGCTCACCATTGAATAGACCCAGTTACCCGAAGAGCGCTCGCCGTAGGCATATTCATCATAGTGATAAATATGATAGCCTCCGCCTCCACGCTTCTCATTTCGGACTTCTATAATCCTTGGCGCTCTACCCTGAACCAGAATTATGCCCTGCTCGGAGAACACTCCACCAGTAGCATCCGCTGAGGCATCTATTGTGATGTTGCCATCTTCATAGACTTCACAGCCCGCTATTGGCAGGTCAAACCTATTCTGGAACACATGGGCAGTTGGTCCCTCGCTCACAACAGAAGTTCCCACTCCAGCTACCAGTTCATCAAACAGGTCTTTTAATTGGAAGCCGTGTAGCACACATCGTATAGGCTTGGGACCAGGCTCGGTTGTATTGCTTGAGATATTATAGGCAGCAGAAGCAATGTAGCCACTGGTTAAAGTAGCTCCCGCACCAGGGTCTGATGTGCTCGTCGCGCTTGCAAACAGGGTCAGACCATCCTCGTCCTTCTTTCTCTGTATTGCGTTCTGGGCAAGCAAACCCATTTTGGCAAAGCCCTTCTTGTTGATGCGTGCCTGAACCTTGTCAAGGATAAATGTTTCCATACCCACTACGGTTGGCGTAATGGTCAATAAGGTATCACTTATCTGCTGGGGGTTATCAAGCTCAGTAGTCTCAGTAATTGCCTGTGCTACTAACTGGGCATAGCTAATTTCCTGCCACGAAAGCCCAATGCCCTCACCCAGGGTCTGCTTATCAACAAGCTGTGACATTACTCCTACGTCTTCTCTAACTATTCTTGCTGAACTTCGGACATCATCCAAGGAATCAGCAAGAGCAGATGTTGTCGTCCATCCACTCGCCATATTTCCTCCTTAATATGTTTTTATGATTTTCTTATACCTGCTAACATTTTCTTTATCGGCAGGTATTTCCCCTGCGCCAAATTTCTTGAGAAACTCGGCATCAGAGCCTGTAGCTGCTCCACCTGAAGCAGCTGTGTTGACTGAATTAGCCTCAATGTTTGCCTGATTCATTTTAGCCTCCAAATCCTTCAGTCTTTTTTCCAAACCACTTTGCGCAGTTTGAATGTTCTCTTTTTGAATTTTTGACACAGAGTTTAGAATTCTCTCTTGTGCCTCCAGATAATTCTTGGCATCATTGCCCCAATCTATCCGCTTGTCTGCTGGGTCAAGCCCAAGACCTGTGATAAATTGAGTCAAATTAGACTGGAATTGATTGTGAAACTCCGTTTGTTGTCTCGCTATCCTTTCTTCTTGGTCTAATGCCACACGACCCTGTTCTTTTGCCCGAAGCTGTGTAAGCTCCATCTCTTTAGCAATATCAGGGTCTAAATCCTTCAGGCTACTCCGCATAGCGCTCTGTGTGCTTTCAGCCAATCTTGTTCTTCTTAAAGCCTGTTCAACCTCCCGTGTAGACCTGTCTTTGACAGATTGAATTTCCCTGCGGGCTAACTCGGTTTCTTTAGCTACCGCTTTAGCTACTTCCGCTTGTATCCGAGCTGTCAACAGTTCCTCTGCTGAAGTTTGGGGGGGCTTCTCCCCTTGTGGAACTGGCTCCACTTTTGGTAGTGAAGCTGGTTCTATTGGAATAGCTTGTTCTGGCATCTATCCTCCTTTTCTTAATAAAAAAGCCGATTCCATAAAGAAATCGGCTTATCGTTCTCGTCTTCGCCTAATTATTCAGTTTTTAAGGTTCTATGCTATATTATAAGGGTATATAGAAAACCTGTCAAGTTAATCCAGTTTTACCCGTTGAACTCCTTTTAAAATAAATACAGGCTCGCCCTTTTCAATGATGACCTCAATAGTTCCCCAACCGAGCTTTTTACACTCTTCAAGAAGACTTTGTTGGGCTTTGGATAACTCTTCAGTCATTATTTCTTTTTGGTCTTTACTTCCCCAGCGTGGGATTTGCCCTCTTTGTCGTAGCAAATGTGCATATACTTGCCTTTTCCGACTTTAAGGGTTCTAACTCTACCACCCTCGGAGACACATCGGTTAAAATCTTCTGGCATATTCCCTCCTCTAATAGAACATCCGATAAACTTGTTGAATCATAGGATTTCTGGTTCTCATCTGCTTTCTGTATCGGGCGATTAGTTCCCTTGCTCTCAAGATTTGGGGGAAGCGTTTCAGGATGCGTCTTGCTTGGTCAGCATCAACATTCTCCATTCTTTGTATCTCATCCGATAAGGCTTTGAGTTGTGGTGGATACATTGACCAAATCATATCAGGTATCTGGAAATAGGGTTTAAGCATTTCACGAGCTTCTCGGAGAACCTTCATTGGCATTGGCTCTTCCCATTTCACGCCCATATACTCTTCTACATAATCAAGAGTTGCCTGCCCATACTTCTGGACAAAAGCCTTCTCTCTCTTATCAGCTTCGTCAAACTTATAGTTTCCATATTCATCATACATATCAGGGGAATACATCATCTTATAGTATTCTCTGCGAGCTAAATCCTTGGGGTTCATTTTAACATCTGGAGGCTGTGTAAAGTAGGATTGGATTTCAGTATATTCTGTCTTGCGTTCCCTCTGGGCATACATTGCTCGTCTAATCGCAGAGGCATCATCTACTTTTTCTCGGAATGTCCTGCCATCACGCAGTTGTTCGTATTCTTTAGAGGCTAATGTGATTGCCTTTCGGTATGTATCCTCAATAGTCTGTCCTTCTTTACGCCAAGTGTCCCAGACCTTGCCCTCACCTCGTGCTATTTTACTTGAGGTTTCCTGTGCTTTTTGAGTAGCTTGTTGAAGCTCAGGACTACTGCGTTCTAACTGAATTTGATATAAATTGCCCATTCTTTGTCCCACTTCTTCCCAAGTCATATTATACTTTTCTTTAGCTAATCGGTCTCTTATAATATCTCTCTTTTCCCAATCGGATTGGGGGAAGGTTCTTAAACCGAGTTCCTCTCCCGCTATGCCTGTTGGCGTTAAGCCCTCTTTCTCCATAAGAGCCGACTGGAGGGCAATCGGCATCACCTGTTCTGCCAAGAATTGCCCATAATCACCCGCATTTTCAAAGGGTTCGCCAAAGAAGTTATGCCCCGACAAGAGTCCTTCCATAAAACCCGTTAAAGGTGCTGATTTGGAATAAACAAACTTTATAAATGGGTTATCAAACCTATTGAGTTTTACGAAGTCCAAAGGTTCGTTCTGTCCCGCTCCGATTGCGGAAGCACTCACATCAGCACCAAAGCGGATAAGCGAGGTCATCATCCCGCCAATACCAAAATGTCTCTTTGTGCCTGTTATGGGGTCGGTTATTTCAATAGTCATAAATTGACCCGAAGTGGGGTCAAAGTTAGGCATTTGCCCCAGAGCAAAAGCTGTTCCAATATACATCGCTGCGCCCGCAGCCATCATACGACCGAGGGCTTTCCGAGCTTCTGCTCCCGATATTCCACTTTTGAATACATCACTCACAAGGGCAATTCCTGCTCTGGTATATCTTGGAGCAAAGAAAAGAAAAGCCTGCTCAAAGTCCCTTTGTGTTTTCCCGATACCCAGACCTTTAGTTGACATCACACCCGTCATTCGGTTAATATGCCGTGAGAGTTCCATAAGTTCCTGTGGTGTTTTAGCCCGTGATTTTACAGCGAGCCACATTTCAGTTCTAACTACATCGCCAAAAGCGCCGAAGGAAGCCTCAAAACGCCCATAGGTTTGCTGGACAAGTTCCTTTCCCAGTTGAGGTCGCCTCGCAGCAAGCCTTGTAACCAGACCAGCAGTTTTCTGTAAAGCAGGCATAGCTTCAAAGAACTCAAACCCGCCTACAAATACTCCGTAGTGCGACATCTCCAGAAGACTCTCTACATTCTTTACAAGGTATTCTTGATAAAGCTGGGGGTTCTTAAAAGCCTTAAACGACATTACGGCTGCTTTTGCCCACGCTTGAGGATGTAGGGCGATAGAGGGTAAGCCCTGAATAAACATCGCTGAAAAGTCTGCTGCTGCCACAAGAGTTCTCATCTGACCTGATAAAGTGGCTAATTTATTCAATGGACCCCAGCCCATATCATCCCAGTATCTTTGAATTTCACCAGCGACATCCTTGGGATAGATTTTGCCTTGAAAAGCGGGATGCATAATTGTTGCTTCCGTGCCTAATGTTGGGGTTCGGGCTCGTTCCATCACTACTTGTCGTTCTGCTTTTGCTTTCCAATAAGGAGCTCTTGCCTCCTTTTCTACTCCTCGGACATCCTTAGCTAATTGTCTTAAAGGAGAGACTTCAAGCATACCAGCTTCAGCAATAGGAGCAACAGGAACTTTGGGTTTAACTTCTGGGATAGTGGCTTTGGTAATTGCTCGAAATGCTTTAATTCTATCTTCCACGCTTGCCTTAGCCCAAGTATCTGAAGCACCAGCTTTAACTAAATCTCCAACATAATTCCGTCTGGCAATCACCTCAACATTAAAACCCTTCTGTGATAATTCAACTAATTTATCATCAATCTCCCCAAGTAAAATTCCTTCTTTTATTGGGTCAAGACCACTCCTACCAATAATTTCTGGCTTAACTTCAGGAATAACAGGAACTTTAGGCATACCAGCTTTAGGAGCTCGTTTGCCTTCAACGATATCTCTTAATCTTTTGCCCAATTCAGGGAATCTGCGTTCTTGTGCTTTAAGAGTAGCTTCAGTTAATGTCTCACCACGGATAGCCCGATTAACGACTTTAATAAGTTGTTTAGCACCTGCTAATGTATAAGCGGTTTCTTTTGCTTTAGTTAACACTTCAGGGGCGAACTTCATAGCTCTTTCTATTGGTTTTTCACCTAATCCAGCCGTCATACCAGCTATTCGCTCATCTGAAATCCTTTTAGCAGCACTTTGAATATACAATCCCAGAACTCGTTCCAAGTTTGGCTCATAGATAATTCCTGCTCTAACGCCTTCAGCAGCAGTTTCATAGAAACGGGCTTTCTCCCAAGAAGCTTTAGCTCCAATCCTACCGCCTACTCTGGGGATGATTTTTACCAAAGCCTCGTCTATATTTTTACCAATCACATCTCGGTGAACCCAATGGGAGAACTCATCAAACTTTATTTGTTTTACATCAATGCCTGCTTCCTTTAGACCATCTAAAACCCAATCTTCAATCTTATGAAGCTGGCTCATATAGTTTTTCTGCTGTGAAGTAAGAACATAGTTTGCGGGATGCTCGGCTATATCTGAAATATGCTTTGAAGCGCCCTCAACCCTGCTCGTTATTTTAGTCAAGCCCTTTTCATCTACATTAAAAAGTCGCATCGGTTCAGGGTGAATTGTCCTCAAAGTGGACAACATCGCCTGCCCCTTGCTGGACAAATATTCCTGAACCCTTGCCCCAACAAGTAAGGCTCTGGCGGTTGTATCTTCTACCGCTTCGGTAACCGTGGCTGCTCTACCGCCAACTGCTTCGGTAATGGTCTTTAAGACAGGTTTTCTGCCAAACATCTGGGCAATTCGTCTTTGCCAGTCCATCTGGGTAATCTGTTTTTCAATCTCCTCATTAGGTAAAGCGGTAAATCGGGCTATTTCGGGTCTTAGTTTTGCCCTCAGCATCTCAAGAGGTTTAGCGATGGGATAAGTGATAGCTCTTTCTGCCACAACTGCTGGCTTCATTGCCTTTCCAGCAATACCCGCTGCTGTGCCCAGAGCACCACCCTTAGCCGCAACACCCACTAATTTGGCAGCGACACCTGCTGCGCTGGGAACTGCCAGCCAAGGCAGAAATTCTATTGCTCCTTTAACGCCGAGTGTCGCTTCTCTACCGCCGAGCCATTGAGGTAAAGTAAAGCCCAATCCTAAAGAAGGCATTTCTGCCTGTTTGTATTCCTCTAATTCCCGTTGTAGCCAAGGCTTTCCCCTTGCTGAAGGGACGGAAGGTGTAAAAGGTGAAGTTACGATTGCTCCAAAAGGCGTAGTAACATATTTCTCTATTAGTTCAAACGGCTTGGCAACTGTGCCGAGACCTTTTTGCCACAACGGTATGTCAGCTCTTCGACGAAGCTGAGGAAGCGGAGGTCGTCCAATAATATCTTCCAGTTCGGGAATACCTGATAAGGTGGAAAATACTGTCCGCTTTTTCCATTCAGGCAAAGTCAAGAGTTGTTGCTTATAAAGACGCAACGCACCAGGACTCAGCCTTCTGATTATGTCTCTTAAATCACGCGCCATTTATTTTAAAATTAGTATTTCCATCTTTTTAAGAAAGGTTGTCCAGAAGGGGGTGCTTGAGACCAGAAACGCCATTGGATGTCTTCAGGCATTGCCCCTGTGCGCGCTTTTTGGTAGCCATAATACTGCTCACGAGCACTGGGAGTCAGACGAGACATATATTGAGAAGACGGCATTGTTAATTCAAGCAAACCACTCAAAGAGTCTTCAGGTGTCCACCCTGGGAGCTCCTGTCCGATAGCATACCCTTTAGGCATCAAGGGCAACATCCAGGGTTGAATTACGGGAGTTTCACCCGCAAAAGAGGCATATTCAAGCCAACTTGCGGGATTCGCTCTTAATTGAGCTAAACGAGCTTGTCTTTCAGCTTCTAACCGAGCTTTTTCCTGTTCTTGCATCCACAGGTCTCGTTCCCTTTGTAATTCTGCTTGTCGTGCTGCTTCCTGTCTTTGCCATTCGTCTTGCGCCCTTTGCCATTCCGCTTTTTGTTGAGCCAATGCTAATTCTTGTTGCTGATAGGGGGATAGATAGCCTGCTTGTTGAGTAACAGGGTCTTCCCCCCAATCTGGTGGATAATGCCATTCAGCATTATCAGTATCCCAAGTAGCTGTTCTGCCATAGGGGTCTGTCGGCGCTTCGCCAGCAGGCTGGGCATAGCCCGCTAACTCTTCAGGAGCGAAGAATTCCTCCATTGCTTGTTCTGCTGTAAAAGGTGACAGACCATAATCAGCTCTTTGTTGATTAAGAACAGTAAGCCAATCCCCTTGTGGTGCTGGCGGGGTTGGTTCTAAGCTTTGAAGAATCGCAGCGATTTCGGCTGGTGACATTCCTTCCGTTTCTGGAGCGCCCGCTCTAAATTCTTCTGGAACAATAGCTTCTGCCCTTTCTGATATACCAGCGGGTGGTCTTAAAAGGATTTCTTTAGCGTGGTCGCTTAATCCCGTGGACTCTTTTATCCTTTTATATTCAACATAGCTTAATGTCCCACCTTTTTCCTTATACTCTCTATATTCAGGCGAGGTTTGCGAATATAGAAACTGTTCCCACAAATTCATAATTCCTCCTTTTCCATCTCCTTAACGGCTTGATACACTTTTTTAAAGACGAGTTCTGATAAAGCGTTAGGTTCTTTCCCATATACTTTGCCCAAAAAGTCTGTATCTTCTTTAGTCCACTGCTCATATTTCTTTCCAATGAGTTTTTCAGGACTGCCCACATCAGCTAAAGGCTCTACCAACTCCTCAACCAAGCGGTCAACTGCCTTTAATTTAAGAGCAATCAGTCGGTCAATAGCTAAAGTTAAAGGTGTTTGTTTCATCTCTTTGCCCCAATATAACTATCTATATAAGGTTTTAAGAAAAGAAAGAATAGTTTAGCAGATTCAAGGGCTTCACCTTCAAATACAAGTATTCCTGTATCCCAAGAGAGTTTGCCTATCCTTTCACCAGCTTTATTCATAAAATTAAAACAATACATCATATCTATTAGAGAAGCGATACGATACTCGCCAATTGTAGAAGACAGTAGTTCTTGTTTCATTCAATCTCCCCGAATACCTTTTTAATCTTGTCCAGTTCATCTTGGGTTACCAAAATATCTGAATAATGGCAACAGTCTCCAGCGGAATGCTCCTCAAGGCAAGCCCCATACTGTTCTGGGTCTTTCCTATATACCCTTTTACAAATAGGACATTTATAAATCTCTAAGTTATCGGATTCTCGTATAAAGTTTATCATCTTTGTCCTCCTCCGCCCTGACCCTGTTGTGTTAAAGGTGTTTGACTTCTTAATTTCTTTAATTGGGCTTGGATTTCCTCAGCACTACCCAGTGGTGCTCGTTCAGGAATAGGTGGAACCATACGCCTTTGTGGAGTTCCCATCGGACTTGGAGCTTCAGGTATTGGAACTTGAGTGGGCATTTCCGCAGCGCCTCGTTTAGCCAGAGCTTCCATCAATTTACCTGTCATATATTGGGATATGACCTGTTGAACAGCGGGGTCTTGTTTTAGTCGTTCTACTTCCTCTTCCAGTTCCATTGCTTTAGCATCCACATTGCTCATTTGTTTTCGTGCCCAATTTTTAGAAACCAATCCCAACTGGGGATGAGCTAATCTTAAAAGGTCATCGTGTCTGCGGTATTCATCTTCTTCAGAAATAGGGGCGAATTCTACATAAAAAGAAAACGGCTCTTTCATTTTATCTTTTTTAATCTCTATATCAAACTCATCCGTTGGTGTTTTTGCCCAGACATTTATATCGCCAGGGACGACATTTTTCATAATTCGGGCACAGTTGGAGAGGATTTTTGCCACGCCGTGCTTATAGGCTTCATTGCTATATATATACCGAGTGGCAGCTTGGGAGATTATTGCTCTATAATGAGCGCCAGAACGAACTCCTTCCTCTCCCATTCCCCTGACAGAAGGTGGGGCAGCGTGTCCAGCAAGGTAACCTGAAGCAACACTCATCCAAGCCAATAACGCTTCAGGGGGGACTTTTGGAATCATATCGTGAAGCTCTACTCCATCAGGTAAAGGAGTATAATCCCCGAAGTGTGTCTCAATTCCTGTAACTCCTTGAGCATTGGCTCCTGTTGCGTAGCCCCAGGGCCAGGCTTGTTTTTTAAGGATAATATCGCCAATGGAGTAATCTCTGGATTCTGAAATGAGAATACCCCTCACATAACGCAGAATTCCCACATAGCGTTTCTTTAAATCGTTATCCGCTGACACATTGCCTAATCCCGTATCAATCGCGGTATAGGGAATGAAGCCGTAATTGTGTTTCATAACAGGAGTTCGCAACACAGGTTCTCTGTCGTAGAGTTCGCATCTATAATCTTTAGTCCAGAACGAGATATGCTCTACTTTACCAGAAGCCTTGACACCTTTGGGATTGCTCCATTTAGGATACTTTTCGTGGACATCAAAGCATAGTTCCTCACGGGTTTCAAACACGAATTTGCCACCATCATAGTAGGGGTCAAGCATTATATTTCGGGGATGGATAGCTTTTATTACGATGGGGATGGAAGTGTGGTGTTCAGCCCGCCAAGAATCAATTCTTTCAGCATAGGCTTCATCGGACTCACCGTCTTCTCGTTCTGGTTTATCCAGCCAGCGGTCAGCATCCCAGACAGTCTGCAGAATTGTAAGTCCGTATATACCAAAATGTTTTCTTGAAACCTGAAGGGGGGCTATGCTGGATTCTACATTATTGGCATAAAGAACACCGAGTCCAAATTTTCTTAACAGGTTCTTTTCCTCTTCTGATTTTGGTGATTCCCCTTTTCTGCCCACCAAGACACGGGGATTGAAAACATCTATATTGTCAACCCAACTATCTATTAAATCCCTTGCCGTGGGCAAGACTATGCCCTCTACCTCAAATTTCGTTGGTAGAAGCAATCTACTTTTGAAATCCAGCTCATAAAACAGTTCATCTTCATCCCATTGGCTGAAAATACCCGACGCATCATATTTTGCTTTACAATCAGCATAGAGGTCAAGGGTTTCATCAACGGTTGGTTTCCATATTTTAGCCATCTATCTCCTTATCCAGCGTTCCACGACTTTACTATAACGGGGTAGATAGTTAAAATCCAGTGTTCGGATAGTCTCTATAGGGCGAGGCTGTTGTGTAGCGAAGCCAAAGCGACCTACGAGACCCATTGTGCCATACCTTCCCGCATCCATTGTATCATCAAATACTTTAAGAGGGGTTTCTGAAATAATCCCATCCTTTCTTTGTCTTTGGTAGCCCCGTATTTGTTTTATTAAATTAACGCTTTCTTTAGTGATATGAATAGTTTGCCTCCGACAAGCGTCTATTCCCATTTTAACATCCTTATTAGCGGGGAAGCAATTATATCCCGCCCTTATGATTTCAGCTATTCGTTGTGGTTCGGCACTGTCGGCATAAATATCGCCACGGTCAAAATGCGTCAATCGTTCTATCAAATCAGAATTGGTCAAATTAGAGGCACACAAGCACTCGTGCCAATACAACTTCTCTTGAGAAACCAGAACCTTGATTAACGCTGTGGGATGGACAAAGCCGAAGTCAAGCCCATAACACCACTTACCTTCAGGCAAATCGTCCACAAGAGTATAATTAGTAAAAATCAAATGTTCCAATCTGCCCCATTCTCCAAGAACATAGACTTTATGGAAGTTCTCATCTCTTTCCGCCATCATCTTTAAATCTTTAACATAAGCAGGGTCTGCGAAGGGATTGTCTTCCACCGTGGAGTGGATTATCTCTATATTGTCCTCGTGTAAAAGCTGGGAAGGTATCCATCCATTCTCATCAATCGGATTAAATGATAGAAAAATCTGGTTTGGCTCTGAAGATGTCTGCTTCCTTAACTGTAACCTGAACATCAAGTAGTCCTCGTAAGTGAACTCATCCGCTTCCTCTAACCAAATATAGTTCGCCCCCTCTTTAATAGACTTAATCTTCGTCGGCTCATCTAATCCCAAAAACCAAATACTGTTCGTCCCATTCTGATATATATTGTCCGTCTTGTTGTGAAATTCCTCATTGTAAATTCCATACTTGTGTAATAAATCTATTATTAACCCGTAAGAACTCCGCTTACAAGCAGGCATCGTCTTCCTGGCAATGATAAATAACTTCTCCCTCTCCTCTATAAACTTGTCAATAATCAACTGCGCCAATGAATAACTCTTACTGCTCCCACTTCCCCCCACATTAACTAATACCCTCGCCCGACTCTCCCTGTTACGAGCAAATACCCTCGTGTATCCTACCTTTATCTCTTTCATTATGTAAAGTAAATCAAATTAGGGGATTTTCTATAGGGAGATACTCTAAATAAAAATATCTTCCCTACCCAAACCCACTTCCAATTCTGACTTCGCAATCCATTCTCCTCTTTTGAAACTCGGTTCTATTCCTTTATCGGCTTTATGCCTTCTCAATCCCTTTAAGGAAGCCTTGTTAAAAGGTCTTTATCTAACAGATATATTCCTCATCTCTATCTGGCATTCCTGACTTTGTATCTAATATAACTGTTAGATAACACTTTCCCCTCTTTAAAGCTATCCGTCCCCCCCTTAACAACCCCCTAAGGGTTACTAAGTTAACATTTGTAAGAGAGGTTACTATCTCATCACCCCCCCTATCTCTCATCACCCCCTGTAGTCCCCCGCTTCTCCCTTCCACCCCCTCTTCCCTTTATATCTAATCTCACAGCGCTGGGGGAGTGGAATGATGCCTTCAAAGCTGGACTTCCCGCTCCGATGCCTCTGCGGGGTAAATCCTCAAAGGTGTATCTAAAAGGATTGAGGGGCATTTAGCTAAATGAGAGTGCAGTATGTGCTTCTGCGACCATAAGCTCAAGGTTCTCCAATCGGTCATCGGTCTTTATGCCGTTCTTATGATGAATAGCATATCCTTTGGGCTTGTTTCCGTTAGCCTC
>ERZ1292629.1773-Hain-H43-01um-R1-1773-length-20039-cov-33_pt2 | contig 17132 bp, 24 predicted proteins | sample MGYA00564399_ERZ1292629 | MGnify/ENA primary metagenome ERZ1292629 (study PRJEB36523, sample SAMEA6512636) | groundwater metagenome | collected 2019-01-08 | study: AquaDiva: Metagenomics assemblies of 32 groundwater samples
TAAATATGGAAGCCTACATTAATGCTAGGCGTGAACAGTTCCTGAAGAGACTTTTTTGGCAAAAGTTCTTCCCTCTAAAATATACCACACAACTGACATGGGAATCCCTTACGGGATCGGGAGGTAATCCTGTCATGGCAGATGTTATTGAGTATAATGCTTCAGCTCCTTTAAAAACTCGTAGGGTTGTCACCAAAACAACCGGGGACATACCTAAAATTGCTTTAAAACGGCAGTTGGACGAGAAAGATTACAACGAGTATAATACATTGAAGGCTCTGGCTCGTGGTGATGAAAACCGAAATGCTTTACTGGATATCGTATTTAATGATATTGACTTCTGTTATACAGGGGTCATGTCGCGTACTGAATATCTGGCTATGCAGGCTTTAAGTTATGGCATTATTGCCCTTACCACTTCGAATAACAACGGCATTATAACAGAAGCTAATGTTGATTTTGGTATTCCCGCTGCAAACAAAGGGGCTGTTGCGCTGCAATGGTCTCAGGCATCCGGTGCCACACCTTTGGATGATATCAGGACAGTGGTTGACAACCAATCTGCATCTGGTTATTCCTACGAATATATGGTTATGGATAAGACAGCACTGGGTCAGCTTCAGGCAAATACGCAGGTGAAAAATGAATTTGCTGTAATGCGTGACACTACTTTCGCAACTTCCAAACCAACAATGGATGAACTGAACAAGGAACTTGCATCTAGACTCTTGCCAAAGATTATAGTTGTTGATTCAATGGCACGATTTGAAAATGCTGATCATGCCCTGACTAACGTACCTTCATGGAAAGGCGGTTATGTAACCTTTATTCCTCAACTTCAGGTAGGTAATATACTTCATGGTCCGATCGCCGAAGAAACTAGCCCATCGGTTAGCAAAAAAGCGACTATGGTCAAGAGAGATCATATACTGATCAGTAAGTGGTCGGAACTGGAGCCATTCGGGGAGTTCACAAAAGGGCAGGCGAATGCCTTTCCCCGGTTTACTGATGTGGATGGTTTGTTTATCCTGAAAGTGGACGCAACCAGTTATAGTTAATCATATTTTATCAAGGGAGTGAGATCTCCTGCTCCCTTTTTAATAAAATGACATGACAAACCTGGAAGCTATAAAAGCTAAGTTAAATTATCCCTTGACGGAAAATTCCTTTATTCTGGCATTACAAGACAGGGGACTTACTTCAGCTGGTATTTATTCAGGAGGAGAATCATTTGATCTGGCTTATGCTGATGCGATCACTACACTGGTAACGGCGGCAAATATCTCTGAGGGGGGTTATCAAATCAGTTTGACTGACAAGACGGCTCTTTTATCTTTGGCAGCTGGGATTTATACAAAATATAGTGCAGTGAATCCAATACCTGCGAGTTCTTTGAAAAAAACAGCAACATTTGTACAGCGATTTTAATGGTACAATACCCTGATAGCATTGTAGTAACTACATCCGCTTCCGGTTGGCAAAATGCTAGCGGAATATGGACAGCAGGGGCAACAACTGATTATACATTCGACTGTCGGGCAGAAGTGAACGGCACTGGGAAAAAGATAGCCGGCATAGATGGTGGTTTAATCGATTACTCATTTGATGTATTTATACCAGTTACGACAGTCGTTATCCCTGTGGGATCTGATTTTGTTCTTACTGCACTTTCAAATGGTTCGATTTCCGGTAAAGTAAAACGTGCCTCAAATGGTCAATTAAATTCAAGACTATGGCTCTAAAGAGTAATTTCAACGAAGGAAGGATCAGGCGGGAGACTCAGGAGCAGGCCGATGCACTTTATCAGGGGATCATCAATGCGTTTATCTATGCAGCTGAAGAATTTATAGTCAATGCACGGGGACAAATGCAGGATCATGCAATGGGAACCTACAAAGACCAGACTACGAACCTTCGTAATTCAATAGGTTACTTTATTTTCCATAATGGGGAATTGGTACATGAGAAGAATGAGATAGTAACTAATAAATCAAAGGTTGAAGAGTTCATTAAGCCGACAGGCTTTCAGATGATACTCATTGCAGGGATGAATTACGCATCTTATGTGGAATCGAAAGGTTACAATGTTATTTCTTATCAGGCAGATGTTTGTATGGTTGATTTAGCAGGGTACTTGGAGAACCTGGGAGCTATTAAAGAAGGATCAGCAGCACGAATGGAAGAAACATTTATACCATGAGCGACTACAAGACAACGGATTACGTGATAGATGTTATTTATTCGTTACTAGGGTCAATTACAGTGCCAAAGTATCGGAAGACAAAACCATCGAAGTCTACAGCTGCTGAATACATGATTATTAATTCGCTTCCCATTAATTCGCAGACATTACAGAAATGTTATTTCAATGTCAACTATCATGTTAAGGATATCGATGCGGGGACAACGACAGGATTCATTCCTAATGATACAAAGTTGAATACAGGATCAGCATTAGTTTTGGCAGCATTAAAACAAGTCTCTACAACATCATATTTAATTGACTTTGAAAGTCAGGAGACTATAAGAGAAGAGGGACTTGGAGAACATTATTCAAATTTAAGATTTAGTTTCAAAAACATTAATAATTAAGATTATGGCAGTTTATTTATATGGAATAGCATCCGTGAAATACGGAACATCAGCAACGGGAGCCGGTAATTTTCCTTCGGGAACATCATTGACTACTGCGCCGAATACCGTTAAAGGTTCTGTAACTATTGAAGAGACAGAGGGTTCGAGAACTGAATTTTTTGTCGATCAGCAATTTTCGCCTGTAAGAAGCGTAAAGACTGAAGAAGGCAAATTAGAAGCAACCTTCCAGTTTTATGACATGACATTTGCAAATATAGCCGCATTTAAAGGAGGGACGGGCAATGTGTCAGGATATACACCTGCAACCGGTTATACTTCAATCGATCTTGCTCTGGATTTGACTCTGGATTCTGGGGAAAAACTTCAAATCTACAATGCAGCATGTGCGACACGTCTAGTTGGTGGCGGTGGACGTGATAAGCTCTTTGCGCTTGAGGTAAAAGCTATCCCGCAGATAACAACTGATAATTCAGCAACCTGGAGAATCTATAAGTACGGGCCTCCGATGTAATATAGAGCCTCTTTCGGGAGGCTTTTCATTATGAAACGAAGAGCAGCAAATGTATTGCTTGATGTTGCTGATCCTTCTGATTGTTTTCAGATAAGATGGGGTTTGCTCACTTTTGCATTCCAGATAAGGCCGATATCGACTAAAGACAATATCAGGATAAGTGCAGAATTATGTAAAATGGAAGAACTGAAAGATGGTGATATAACATATTTTCAGGCACTTATGGAACATGCTGAAAATTCAGAATATATCAATAGAGCGATAGCCATAGCAACAAGAACAAAGCATATAACATTTGTTACTTATCTTATATCAACTTTGTCGAATAAGAATCAAAATATTTTATTTAAAATGCTTATTAAAAACTCGGATGCAGAGGTTTTTTTTTACACTATGGCATTGGCCAGAAAGATGAATATATTGAAGAAGAAACCGGAGTAGTAAAAGGGGGTGATTCAATATTTGGTAAAATAGCAATGTACCGGACGAGGCTACATTTAACAGATGAAGAAGTAATGAATAAAAGTTGGATTGCCTTACAAATTGAGAGTGCAGATTTTCCCTGGTATGACTACAAGGCAAAGAAAGTAATTACCGGATCGCAGGCAAGCGCAATACTTGATAAATATACAGGACATGAGTGAGATACATTTTTCCGCCGATTTAGACAGCAAAAAATTAGAGGATGCCATTAAGCAGTCGAATCAGACTGTAAAAAACTGGGCTAAAGATGTCGAGAAACAAGGCAATGTCGTCGATCAAGGACTTAATAAGACAACAAAAAGTTTTAAAGATGCTATAAAAGAACAACAGCAACTTATAAAATCTATTGAGAGCGATGTCAAAAAACTTCAAAAAGCCTATGATGATGCCGGGGCTGGGAAATTAAAGAGTGCAGCAGGAGGCGAACTTGGCTCTGCAAAGAGGGCGTTGGCAGAAGAGCAGGCACGGCTAAGCCAGTTACAAAAGGCACAGATAGAAGCTAATAAAGAAGAAGAAGGGTCTATTAGTGGCTTGGTCGGGAAGCTTGGTAAATGGGTAATAGGACTTGCTTCAGTCGGTGCTGTTATGAAATTATTCAAAAGTATTATTGATTCATCTGACGCTGCAACTCAAAAGTTTGAGCGTATTATTGGAGGGGCAACGGCAGCAATGGATTATTTTTTCAAATCCATTGCATCAGGTGATTGGACTAGTTTTATTAGTGGCATGAATAAGGCTGTCGAGGCCGGGGTGAAATATGTTAAGGTAATGGATTCTATTCAGAATAGAAGAAATGAAAATTTAATCAAAGAATCGGAACTAGATAGGGAAATAGGTAAGTTAAGGGAAGATACTTATGATAAGGATGATGAGAATAATCTAAAAAGACTTCAATCATTAACAAGGATCAATGAGCTTACCAGACAAAAATATGATGCGATAATCAAATTAGATAACGATACATTTAATGCGTCTCTTGCGCTTGCAGCATCCACAACTAAATTATCAGAGGAAAAAATCAAGAATCTTTTGCATGAATATACCTCACTTGAAAAAGTAATTGAGGCAGGGGAAGAGTACAACCGTCTTATTAAAGAAGCTCAGGGCGAAGGAGCGGATGTTTTTGCAATAGAAAAACAGATCGAATTGCTTGGGTCAGGTGCTGATAAGCTCGGTGAATATGCCATACAGGTAGGCAAGTTATCTAAACAGCAGAGGAATGATCTCAGTAAGATGTGGGCGCAGATAAATGATGATGAAAGGGCATTTGATAATGAATCCCGAAGGAATGAAACTCAAAGAGCTGCTACCTGGAATAAAATGATAGATAACTGGGATAAAGAGATTGACGAGCAGAATAAAAACTGGGAGGAGCGTAATGATCTGGGTAAAAAAATTACAGAACAAGAAAAACTACTTAATGATGCCATCGCAGAAGGTAATAGTGCTGAAATAAAAGCCACTGCATTAAGGATTGCAGAACTTAAAAAAGAACTTGAATTAAGGGAAAAACTTGCAAAACAAATTGTCGATGCAGTAACTTATGAAGGGTTTGTGCCGACTACAATAGCAACCAGAGGTTTTAAAACTCCGTCTGTCATTCCGAAACCCAAAACAGAAACAGTACAAAAGACCTTTGATGATCTCAGGAAGAAAATGACTGAACTGAGACCAATGAGCGATGCATTAAGGGAACAAGGTGAAAAAACTGATAAATTGGATATCAAAGCAGGTAATAAAAAAATAGATAACCAGAAACAGTTAATCGCGGGTGCTTCCGAATTAATTTATTTAGCTGGGAAACAGCTCGGATTAGGGGAGGAAGAGTTAAAAGTACTTAATGATAAGTTAAATGTAATAGGTCAGTTTGCATCTGGAAATTATGTCGGAGCCGCTATTAGTACTGTAATTAGTGTTGTTTCTAGTTTCATGTCGTTAATTCCTGATCAGAGCGAAAAACTCTCCGCAAAGATTGAACAGATAAATGTCCTGTTAGAAGAGCAGCAGAGATTGATTGATTTATCAGCACGAAAAGGAGGCGAACAATCGGCACGTCAAAAAGAAATTGATGACCTCAATAGGTTACTAGATATTCAAAATACGGCACTCGATAAGGCTCAAAAAACACTTAGCGGTGGTGATTTTTGGAATACTCAAGCCAAAATGAAGAAGGCCGAAAAAACATGGAATGAAATGACAGCTGCTATTAAGGAAACGCAGAATGCAATAGATGATGCTGATCAGGAATTGAAGGATTTTCTAAGAGGAGGGATTACTGAAAATACTATTGCTGATAAAATTGCACAAGGATTTCGGGAAGGAAAATCCAGCGTAACTGACTTTGCAGACTTTATGAACGAAACTCTTCAGGATGCTGTAATGAAAATATTTACAGCAGATATGCTTGATAGTTCAGAGATGAAAGTATATTTGGATTATTTAAGCAAGGCATTAATTGGCGGTGTTATTGATGAAGGAGAAAAGAATATTTTAAAAATATATCAAAATCGGCTTACTGAAGCTCAAAGAAAAAAGTTTGATGCTATCAATACTTTAGGCATTGGAGAAACAACATCTACTAATGCAGGACTTACCGCGATTGTTCGCAATATGACCGAAGAGACAGGGAATGAACTTACAGGACTATTCCGCAGATTCGCAGATGATGAAAGAGTTATTAAAGATTACTCAAAAATGGGAATAAGTCATTTAGTCGGCATTGAAGCAAATACATACGGAAGTTGGCAGGAACTTTTAAAAATTAATCCGAAACTTGATACAATAATAGGAAATATTAAACAGGTACCAGCAGGGGCGTTATAATTATGGCATATATCTTAAATGGCACGGATTTAACTACTTATAGCATTGTTGCTGGACATAGCGATAATTCCAATATTGCCATGTCAGGAATATTCAATCTTCCCGAGCGTACAGGAAAATGTTTTTACGAATGGGGAGACGAAAACTCTATTGAGCCATACGTGGCAGCAGGGGACTTATTTTTTGCCGGACGTGACATAATTTTTCATGGGTCTATATTTTCAAATATTAATGATAATCTGAAGACATTTTATAGTGCTATTAATGCGGCTACCGGATTAAGTATATTTGAAACGCCTTATAATAGTGCTTCCGGGTATATTAAATCAGTGATCCCTGAATATATGAACGGAGGGGCAAAGATTGAGATGACATTCCGGGAACCGGTTGTCGTTTTAACGGGGACACTTCCATCAACCGGATCAGACAAATACACTATTGATGAGATACCATTTTCATCATTTGGATTATATCTATCCAAAGCAGAAGCACTTCATAATTTACCGGAACTTAAAGAGCAATTATTCACTCAATACGGATCAGAAGGTTATCAGATTACGAAGCGTAAAAATAAGACATTAGAATTTAATGGATTTATTGTCGGGACTTCATTAACAGATTTTCAAAGTAAGGTATCGGCTCTTTATAAATTATTTTCATCTGCCGGCACAAGAAATATAAAGATCAATGATGAGATAAACGTGGACTGCTTTGCAGTTGAAGGGTTTACTATTGATAACGTACATTTTTATGGTCAGGTAATTGCAAATTTTCAGGCATCACTAATGGCTGTTAATGTGAATTATCTTAATTACTTGTTTTCAGAAGCAAGTGAATATATCTTAACAGAAGCAAGTGAATATATTTTAATATAAAAGGAATGGCAACAAAGAAATTTCCATCAGAATTAACTGCAAGAGGTACAGTTTTAACAACTGATAAGTTATTGATTCATAATATAACAACCGGCGAGACTTGCTATACTACAGTCGCAGAGTTACTAGCAGCACTTTCAATATTCGCAGCAGGGCAAATAGGCTTTCCTGCAACACAAGTGCCTAGTGCAAATGTGAATACACTGGATGATTATCAGGAAGGGACATGGACTCCTAGTATAACATTTGGCGGAGCTGCATCAGGTATTACGTATGGTGCAAATAATGCTGGGGCTTATACAAAAATAGGTAATATAGTAACAATATCAGGATATTTCGAACTCACATCAAAAGGAGTAAGTACAGGAGACGCTATTATTGGAGGATTGCCATTCATTGTTGAAAATCAAATTAGATCAAGATCGGCTGTATCTCTATATTTATTAAATATCTCATTTGCTGATTTTCCTATGGCATATACAGTTATTAATACACAAACCATAGAACTTAGCGAAATTACAAACGCAGGGGTAAAAACATCTTTAGTTGATACAAATTTTGCAAACAATAGCGTAATTATTCTCAACAGTACATACAGAGTAGAATAAATGACTGAATTGATAATATATAGACCGCCTGCCACTGAGATAGTCACTATAAATATTGACGAAAAAACCGTATTTCAGAAAAAGCTTATGGGAGACCACTTCATCAGGTGCGAATTTCTCTATTCATCAATCATTGATATTACTATCGGGGATTTCATCACATACGATTCTGAAAATTACTATATCAACAGGCTCCCTTCTGTTGTAAAGCTCAATAACTCATCTTTTCAGTACTCAATAGTTTTTGAATCGGTATTATATAATTTAAAGAAAAAGCTATTTATCTCTTCTGATGGACTTGCTGATTACTCATATCCCGGAAGCGCAACCGATTTTGTTACAAATATAGTTGCATCTATAAACGAGATAGATGCAGGATGGACAGTCGGCACTGTAGATGCAAGCGATGATATAATGCTCCGATTTACGAATGAATCCTGTTTGGCAGCACTGATAAGAGTTGCTGAGGCATTTGATATGGAGTTTGAGTTGTCCAGTAAGGCGATTAGCCTAAAGGATGCAGCAGGAACGACTACTACTTATAGATTTGAGTACGGAAAAGGGTTAGGCCTTTATAAATTGGAACGGGTACAGGTACAGGATCAGAATATCTTAACAAAAGTATTTGGCTTTGGTGCAACTACGAACATACCCTCAACATACCGGTCCGGGGCAAAGAGATTGATATTTGCTACAGCGGGGATGGCTGCATCGGGCTACCTGGTATCTTCTACATCAGGCTTATATGGTATAATTGAGGGACAATATACTGATAATAATATATACCCTCATCGTACCGGCACATTAACAAGTGTCAGTTACGCTGCTTCCGGTACAGGGGACTGGAACTCAAATACTGATTTTCTGACCGATTCTGCTATGGATTTTGATCTCAATAGCTATCTTATTGAGGGGCAAACAGCAACAATAGTATTTAAATCCGGGGATAATTCAGGCGTTGAATGTGAGATATGGAAATACACTAATGCAACTAAGCGGTTTTATATTACACCGTTCAAAGATGTAGACGGTGCTATACGCCCTGATTCAAGTAATTACCCTCATGTAGGGGATACTTACACGCTTGTTAATATCTCGATGCCTACTTCGTACATCACGACAGCGGAGACAGCTTTACAGGTGGCAACACAGTCTTTCTTAGATGAGAACTGTATCCCTATGGTTGTATATACAATTGATATTGATCCGAAATATGCTTCAGGGATAACTTTAGATTTGAATGCAGGGGACAAAGTTACAATTGTTGATACCGATTTGAGTATTAATTCTCTGATAAGAGTTTCCAGTGTTGAATTTCCGCTTGTCGATCCATACCAGATAAAAGCTGTAATTGCTGATTTTGTACCATATACACTTCAGGAAAGACTTGTTAAGTCTGCAATTTCAACACGCAAAGAAACAGTCTTTGTTGACAGGCGGATATCGGAACAGGCCAGAAGAAATACTGTTAATCAAAAAACATTGAAAGACCTGCTTTTTGATACAGATATGTATTTTGATCCGGTAAATCTAAAGCCATTAAGTATTGAGACAGCTTATTTGGCAGTAGGAACCAAGTCGCGGGATTTCTGGCTCTCAAATGTAACTATTAAAGCAAATTACGGAGGTGATGCAAATACTCTTTATGTTAGTGCCGGATCACTGGTTCATCTTCAGATTGAGATTACCGGACTCGGTTATACGTGGGTAATAGGGACTCCGTTGAATCAGGCATCGCTCACCCCGGCAACAGCTTATTATTTATATGCAAAATGTAGCAAGTCAGCACTAACAGGAGAATGGATACTATCATCAAGCCAAATAACAGTTGAACAGGTTGCGGGATATTATCATTTTCTTGTCGGGATGTTGTTTGCCGTAACAGGTACATACCGGGATTTCGATTTCGTTAGCGGAATGACTTATATTAATGGCGGGACTATTACAACCGGGAAAATTCAATCTATTGATACGAATAACTATTTTGATCTGACAAATAATAAATTTAGAATCGGTGATGCTGATGGGTATGTAGATTGGAACGCAGCCGCATCAGGGACATTAAGCGTGAAAGGTTCAATGATAATCACTGCCGCTAATGGTTATTCTAATTTTACAGACAAGCCAACGTCGGTATCGGGGATAAATAGTGCTGAAGCAACTAAATTAAATAGTGTTGCATCAGGCGCAACTGTCGGTGCAATATGGGGAACAAATATATCAAATCAGCCGACATCAGTTTCAGGTATTAACCCTGGAGAAGGAACTAAACTAGCCAGTGTTGCTTCCGGTGCTACCGTGGGAGCTACATGGGGAACAAACCTTAGTAGTATTCCTTCGCGACTCGCAGAGACGGCACCGGATAATGCACTGGCATTTACAAATGACTTTCTTGGATTTCATGCTTCAGGTACGAACTGGCCGATAAGAATAGCCAACGTGTCGGGAGTTGGTAAATTCTATGCCGGTGACAGCGGGAATAATTACATGGACTGGAACGGTACTATATTAACGATACATGGGGTATTCAGTGGTATTGACAGTAATCTAGCGACGGTTGCGGTTGCGGTAGGAGACTTGGACGGAACAGTAGTTAATACCAATCCAAATGTAGCAGCACAATCAGAAATAGATAAAATAACTCTTACAGGGACAAGCGGGACGGCTCAGGTTAGTTGTGCAGGAGCAACGGCGACTGCAACATTTGATACTTCACTTTCAACTACTGCATCTAATTTTGCCAATGACCCGACTACTATTGCTACTTTCGCAGCAGAAGGAGTAACATTAAGCAGTGAAGGAAATAAGATAGTATTTACATCTGAGCTGGAAGTTGCATTTGTACCCGGGGCCAGTATATCAAATATTGCAGGTAATCTTAATGGTGAAGCAACAGAACATTACCAGGAAGCAGTCACTGCCGAAGCTCGAATTGATACAGTCACTCTTGATACAGGGACTTCAGGAACGGCGAATATACTTTGTGACGGAGTTACCTGTCTGGCAACTTTCTTTAATTCTTATACAGAAACGGCAACGGCTTTTGTGGCATTATGGGCAGCGTCCTACCTTACAGGGGGAGTTGTGGTTACTTCTTCGGGGGCAGGTATAATTTTTACAGCTCAGGTTGCAGGTACTAACTTTACTGGAGCTACTACAATAGCGAATGTGGCAAATATTTGGAAAGGTAATATTAAACTAGTTGGTAATGATCTTTGGTGCAACGAAGAAGATAATGATAATTATGGTGTTGTTTTTATAAATCGAAAAGGTTATAACGGAGGAGTTACAAGGAGAAGGATAACAGTAATAGGGGGTGGATTAGGTTATTCGGTTGCGGTTTTTAGTCCAACAGAAAATACAAGTCTTGGTTTGAAGCCCGGTCTTGATATTAGGGTAGGAGCCTTGACAGTACCAAACTTAACTACATCAGAAAGAGATGTAATGACAGGAAAGAACGGAATGATAATTTATAATACAACTACCGGGCAATTTCAGGCGTATGATGGGGCTTGGTATCAAATAACATTAGCAGCACCTTAAAAATATATTTACTATATTTGTATAATATAAATTTAAGACTATGAAAAAACTATTGTTTATTTTTTTTGCGATTATTTGCTTTTCAGGGTGCGAAGAGATAGAAAAATGCGGAGTATGTGTAACAACTGTTTATGTTAATAATTCAGTTGATGACTGCTTTGAATCAGGTTCTGTATTGGCATGTGGAAAGGATTTTGATTCATTAAACGGAAGAGTTACAAGAGTAGTTGAGGAAGATAATGCAGGGTATATTTCAATAAGTATTACACGTTGCGAATGATAAAAAATATTTAACTTTACAATAAAATGAAATGGCAACAATGACAATACAAAGAGGCAATCCGTATAATGCAACAATAACTATTACTGATGCTGATGGCAATGCTTATGATCTGACCGGGAAAACTGTATTTTTTACTGTGAAGAAATCAACGGATATTTTAACAACTGATGCTGAAGCTGTAATCACAAAAGATATAGTCACACATACAAGCGCAAGCGGGGGAATTACCACATTGGCATTAACAGCCACTCAGACAGATATTGTCCCGGGTGATTATAACTGGGATTTAAGAGTATATGATGACAGCCCACTAGTTCAGATGAATACAACTTCTGGGGCTTGTGTAATCACGGATGTAATTACTAAAAGGATAAGTTAAATGGCAGACACTATAAATGCATCAATAACAGAGCAATCGATAGCAGTCACGATGACTGGTGGCGATACATGGAATGGCATTTCCGGTAAGCCTACGGCTGTTTCAGGTAATAGTTTTATGGTTAGTGATTCAACTCCTTTTAGTTGGTTAGTTAAAACACTCCCGGAGGTCAAGACTATACTTGGATTGAATTTAGCAGTACAAACAGTACCTTTTGCTATCCCGTTGGCTATTGACGTAACGACTTATAAAGATTGGAAATGTACTAGTGTATCCGGTGATGCAACTCTTAATATAACCGGGCAGGCAGACGGTGAGGCTGGTATTATTGAACTGTTTAACTCTACAAGCGGAGTCGTTACAATGGGTACGATGTTCACAAAGAATGCAGGTAGCGGGGTATTGGCAACGGCTGTCAGTGGTGATAATATTATAGCATGGTATAAAAGCGGAAGTGATGTGATTTTTTCTATTTCAAATATCGGATGAGGAAGGATCAATTTATAAAATTTTGGATAGCGCACCCGGCGGCTGTTTCTTCAAGTGGATATTGCGATGAGGCTACTGCTTTATTTGCAAGGATGACCGCACTTGGAGAAACTCCAACTGATGCAAGAAAAACAGCTATTAATAATTGTATAGTATCTTTGAAAGCTGCTGGATTATTTGCAACGCAATGGGATGACTTAGTAGTAACTAAAGGCCATGCCGCTGGGAGTTGCTTACTGAATTGGATATTAAATGCAACTAATGGATTGGCGGTAAATAGTCCTTTATTTGTTGCAGATACAGGATATAAAAAAAATGCAGCTACCGCTTATATAAATACCAAATATAATCTATCTACACAGTCAGTTTTATTTACGCGCAATGATGCTTCATGGATTATGAAAATAAGTGCAGCAAGTACGGGTGCAGGGACTAAATTTCATGGGGCTGTAAACGCATCAGCGCAAGGAGTTGATTTTTGTGTTGTAACTAACAATAGGATGAATGGGGCAACAGTTATCGGAACCGGTTATACAAATGGATGGAATGCATTAATAAGAACATCAAGCACAGCAGGAAGTACTATAATTAATAGTACTGAAACGCCATTCACCTCAAATACTTCTGCTGCACTGCCTTCACTTGAACCATTTATCTTTAGACTGAATTATTCAACGGCATTTGATGTTGATACAACAGAAGTAAATGAATGTTATGCTTTTGGTAAATCTTTGACTTTAGTTCAGTTTGAAACATTTCAGGGAATTATGAATACTTATTTTGCAACATTTTAAAATGAATTGGTTAATCAAACAATGGTTTTATATTAAATACTTTTCAGGTTTTCGGAAAGTGTCTGAGAAAACTAATATTTATTCTTTTAGCAGCTATGATTTAAACGACGGCCAATGGATACAGGATAATGCCGGTTGGTATTTTACGAAGGTATTCAAAAAGAAATACGGAATATTTTTATACAGAGCAAAATTAGATGGAGCATTTGAAGAGACTTGTTGGCCTGCGATGTGGTTAGTTAATTCTGAAGGTGTTTATTTTGAAATAGACATAGAATTAATGAAGGGTAATAAATATCCTTATTTGGTTTATACCACTTGGGTTAACCCGAATAGTTCTTTGTCAAGTGAAAGCAAAGTTGAAAGAGTGAGGTTTAATAACAAGTATTTTATAAAGAGAATACAATCAGAATATAATGATTTTGTTATTGACTGGAGCGATGATTGTGTTAAATTTTATATTAACGGGATTCTTTCAGCGATCATCAAAAATACACCCACCGGTGAAATGTATTTATCCGTTGGGAATATTACAATGAGCAAAGTAATGGTTTATTAGATATAAAAATAATGACAGTAAAACAATTACAGGAAACAGGCGGAAAATATATTTTGATAACTGCGTTATTTATGGTACTTTTACAAGGTGCGAACCTGGTCGGGATAGCTGTGAACACGAAAGATATCAAAGAGCAAAAAGAGAAAATCACTCTTATCGGAAATGATTATGTCCCGCTGTGGTTTTTGGAAGGGCTGCAAAAAAATAATGATTATAAAACACAGGAGATCATTGCAGTCATAAAAGGGGATGATGCAGCGATTCAGGAGATAAATAAAAAATACTTTGAATTTCAAAATGACATGTTGAAATATTTATCAAAAGCAAGGGGTGGCTACACAAATATTGTGCGAAGTGTAAAAATAGATAATGAATGAAGAAATAATGGAACTCGTCCTGATCAGAAAGTTTTTTAAAGAAAAATAAATGAGTCATACAGATATTTTCAGTCGGTGTGTTGAAATTATCCTAAAGAACGAGGGAGGTTATATAAACCATCCTTCAGATCCGGGAGGAGAAACTAATATGGGTATTGCAAAGAAATTCTATCCTGATATTGATATTAAGAATTTAACACGAATACAGGCAATAGAAATTTATCATAAAGACTACTGGAATAAAATGAATTTACTCGACATCTATGATGAAAATTTAGTTTTGCATTTGTTTGACATGGGTGTCAATGCTGGGATTAAAACAGCAATAAAGATGATTCAGCGAATAGTTGAAGCAAAGGCAGATGGGATAATAGGTAATGAAACTATTGGATTAATAAATGATTATCCTGATGACCTTACAGAATTATACAAACAGGAAAGAAAGAAATACTATTTTTCACTTGCAAGGCGAAAACCAGAATTACAGGTTTTTTTAAGGGGGTGGTTAAATAGAATTGACAATACTCATTTTTAAAAAAAGAATAATATTATGAAAGCTAAATTTTTGAGACTCAATGCACGTGATTTTTTCAAAGGAATGATAATTGCTATCATTGCCGCTGTAATTACATTTCTGACTAATGAACTTCAGGCAGGGACGACTATTGATTTAAAGCGAATCGGGATAACTGCTTTAATTGCATTTTTAAGTTACCTGGTTAAGAATCTTTTTACAAATTCGAAGGATGAGATATTAACGCCGGAGAAATGAGTAAAATTAAACCATATCTCATTGCTTTTGCGGTACTATTTTTAATCAGTGCCATTGTTACTGTCAATATTCAGGCAAAGAAAATCAAGGCGCAAAAAGCTGAGATATTACGGGTGCAGACAAACAACCAGCAGTTAATGTCTGAAAACTTCAAAAATAAGAGCCTTAATCTTTCATTTAACGAGTTCAAATCATCGGTAAGTAAAAAGGTAGATTCATTGTTAAAAGTCGCTCAGATCGCTTTAAAACAGGTCAAAACGGTAATTATTACAAATAACTACTATATTGATTCGAGCAAAACGATCATCAGACCAGAGCCGGTTATATCAAAAATTGATACTACATTTCCATTTATTGACATAAAAGACTGCTTTACTATTGGCGGTTATATGAAAGTCAGGGATGACAGGCCGGAATTGGTAATCAATAAAAGGGAGTTCAAAAATGAGATCACAACAATAGGGTATGAAAAACGCCCTCACAAGTTCTGGTTTATCAGATGGGGCAAAAAACAGACATTCATTGAATCTTCTTCAGATTGCGGGGAAACAACGGTTAAGCAAATCAATATAATTAAGAAATAGAGGGTTTCTTTTCATAGTTTTAGTTTTAAGTGAGAGCAGGGGGTTATAGTTTTCTCCCTGCTTTTTTATTTGATATTCAAGCAGTTAAAAAAATAATTGCATTTGTTTGAAAAATAATTAAAAAAATGTATTGTTATATCAAATATAACATATATCTTTACTTCATCAAATAGTATTCACTAAAACCGTAAAGAAAATGAAAACAGAATTAGAAAAATTTATTCGTAAAGAACCAGCCTCAAAGTTTATTTCACACTTCATATTTCTTTATCAACTTTACTTATTAGAGGGTCAATTCAATAAGATGAATGAATCAACATCAAATGTATTTCCTGTATTATTGCAGTATATGGCATGGGGTTACACATCAAAGAATAAGGATATCAGATTCTTTATGGATGGCATAAAAGATAAAATTGAAAATCTAGAGAAATAATACTTTACGGTCGGGTGCGATAACATCCAACCCGTTACCGCTTAACTAAAAAATAAAGATATGAAAATAAGAATTTCTAAATCGGAAATTGAATATATACAAAAGCGAGTTGAGAAATATGGCAATGTATCAATTTGCATTGGTCAATTATCTTTGGCTATGTTAGAAAAGCTCAGGAATCATTTTAAGGTTACAAAAGAATATTTTGGATATTACAGATTTGAGAAAAAATAATCAATTAAATAATAACCAATGGGAGAATACACTTTAATCCAATTACGGCTGCCAAAAGAGTTTAACTATGAACTTGACAGGTGGCTGATGGAAACTAATAACATTCGCAAAGAGAAGATCAATAAAGCTGATCTTATTGTAGAACTTGCAAAGAAGCAACTATTAAAAGAAAAGACTCACCGATGAAAGGAAGTATATTCATTTATACTCCAATGGCAGCCGATGATTACGGTGCGTTCTCCTGCGATCAGGACGAAGTTGAGAAAGAGGCTTCGTGGTGCTTTCTTTGTGGAATCGGCGAGGACCACAAAGATATTAAACTGTGTAAAGAATGTTTTGAATATTTAATGAATGAACTATGAAAACTGATAAACTTGAAAAACTAAATGCTTGCAGAGATGCAATTGAATTTGTTTATAAATCTAAAACTAACAAAGAGGCATGGAATAGTTGTCCTCGTGGTGATTGGATGCTTTGGCTTGCTTCTGAACTTAAAGTTGATAAGAGATTACTAACACTTGCAAAGGGAAAATGCGCTGCTACTGTTTTACATCTAATGAAAGATCAGAGAAGTAAGGATGCTGTTAAAGCTGCTATTGATTATGGGGAAGGCATTATTAATGATAATGAATTAGCTGCTGCTGCTGCTGCTGCTGCTGCTGCTTATGCTGCTGCTGCTGCTTATGCTGCTTATGCTGCTGCTTATGCTTATGCTGCTGATGCTGCTGCTGATGCTGCTGCTGCTGCTGCTGCTGCTGCTGCTGCTGCTGCTGCTGCTGCTGCTGCT
>ERZ1292629.1783-Hain-H43-01um-R1-1783-length-19900-cov-28_pt2 | contig 17132 bp, 16 predicted proteins | sample MGYA00564399_ERZ1292629 | MGnify/ENA primary metagenome ERZ1292629 (study PRJEB36523, sample SAMEA6512636) | groundwater metagenome | collected 2019-01-08 | study: AquaDiva: Metagenomics assemblies of 32 groundwater samples
GACGCGCTCACGCGGCCGCTGATTGAAGAGGTAAAAAAACGCGTCCACTTGTAGCACGCGACGCTCTTTGTTAGGATACAGCCACTATATAAATGGCCAGAGCATATTTTGTTTTAATGGTATACAACGAGGAGGATTCCATTTCCTCTGTTATAGACAGCATCATGGGTTGTCCGTTGCCGCCGCAGTATGAGCGCCGCATCCTTGCTGTAAACGACGGCAGCACCGATACCAGCCAAACACTCCTCGACCGCGCGGCGCTGACAGCACCGGTGCATACGCTTTTTTATCCGACACGGCAAGGCATGCCCGAGTCATTCCGCGGAGCATTTAAGTATTTGGAGCCGCATCTCAGTGATGACGACGTTGTCTTTACCATGGAGGCGGACGCTACCAACGATATCGCCTGCGTCACGCCAATGGTGCGCGAGATACAAAAAGGAGCCGACGTGGTCATCGCCTCGCGCTACGCGCCGGGCGCAGTGTCACTCGGGTTCCCCTGGTACCGGCTGTGGGGGAGCAATACAGTCAACTTCTTTTTACGGCTCCTGTGGAACGTGCCCAATGTTACCGATTGCTCGGTGCTCTACCGCGCGTACCGGGGTTCGACACTGCGCGAGTACATTACAAACCTACCGCCGTTTCGCGCGCGCAAATCCTTTGCTGTTATCGCCGAGATTCTTCTTCAGATAGCAAAACACACATCAAGGTTTGCCGAGGTGCCGTTGCGCTACGACTACAATCTTAAAAAAGGACCCTCAAAAATGAAATTGTTTCAGACTCTCTGGGAATACACGCGCATTACGCCGCGTATGCCTTTACATAAGCAGTCAATCTTTTGGATTGCAGTAGGCGCGTTGTTTCTGCGGCTGTGGGGGATAACCTACGGCTTTCCCGACCTCCTTGTTCTTGATGAGTCGTCGCTTACCCGCGGAGCGCTTACCATGCTCAAGCTCCACACAATAATCCCCGCCCTGCATCCGGCGGATTTCGCCACGATGTATTATCCGCCCTTTACGGCGTACCTGTACCTGTTGGTGCTCGCACCGGTGATGGGGCTCGGCTATCTGTTTTCTCACGCGCCTTCGCTCGGCGATTATGCGGCACAACTTATCCTCGACCCGACGCCCGCGTGGATAGCGACGCGCGCGATTTCTGCACTCGTCGGCGCGCTCACGGTGTATTTTTTGGGCCGGCTCGCCGAGCGGATGTATCCGGGGAGCGGAGTCTTTGCGGCTCTGTTTTTGGCGACCAGCTTTTTGCATGTTGAGTTTTCCCACATTGCGCGGCATTGGGCGCCGTCGTTCTTATTTATTACTTTGTTGTTGTGGGCCGCGTATCACCTGTATCACTCGGGCCAGAAGCGCTGGTATGTGCTTGCAGGAATCTTCGGCGGGCTCGCCGTCGGCACCGGGGTGCTGGCCGGCATTCTTATGCTGGCGCCCGCGCTCGCGCACTTCTTCCGCGAGGGGAGCCTTGTTCAAAAACTCCGCAGCGCGGCATTTTGGATAATGATAGGAGTCACGGGTTTTTTGACGGTGCTTACACTCGCGCTCCATCCGCTCATATTTCAAAATTTGTTTACCGGACATGAAATTGAGGGCAGTGCCCCGCTTGGTCCCAAGTCGCTTTATAACTTAGCCTGGATGATTGTCGTTGAGGCGCGTGATTTTGCGCAGTCCGAGACGATAATTTTTATTTTCGGGCTTATCGGACTCCCGTTCTTTCTCCTGCGACACCGGAAATTCGGCACCGTGCTCGTGCTTACCGCTCTTCTTACCGTACTCGCAATCTACTTTTTTCATTATTATCTTTTGCATTATCTGTTGCTCATACTTCCTATCTTCGTACTTTTTGCCGGAGCGGGAGTCTCCGAGATTGTACGCATGGCAAAAACCAGGAGCATGCGCATAGGTATGATTGTCGCTGTTTTTGCGCTCCCGGCGCTGATAGCGTTGCGTTTCAGTTATCTCTGGACGCTCCCGGATACGCGGCATGATGCGCGGGCGTATATAGAAGAGCGTCTGCCGCAAGACACGCGCATTATTTCTTACCTGCCGAATATGAAGGTGGTCACTCCGGAGCAGACGGCGCTCCGTGAGCGGCTCGCCTTTGACCCAAAATCCTCTCGCCTGGTCGACCAGACATTGCTCTCGCTCGCAACCTCAAGTTATCCGGTGCCGGCATACCCGGTCTTTGAGATAGGCGCGCTCTCCATTGAGGGGGCGGCAAAAATAACACTGCCGTTCTTGGAGTCGCAGCACTTTGACTATGCAGTCGTTGACCGCTCTGTTGCGGCCTATCCCGCACTAGAAGCGCTCATGGCAAAAGGAAAAATTGTAGCGCGGTTTCCCGCAGATGTTCCCGCCGTCGATATTCTTGCCAATGAATTTGGCGGGCCTACGCTCGCTGTTTTTATCATGCATCAGATGGGCCCGGAGATTTGGATAGTAAAATTGAAGTAATGAAAGTCCTCTTGTTCGGAGGGTCGGGGATGATAGGCCGGGAGCTGGTCTCGGCGCTTTCGGCGCACGCGGTCGCGGCTCCGCCGCACGCGCGCACCGACATTGCCGATGCCGTCGCGATAAGGGAAGCGGTCGCGGAAGAAAAACCGGACATTATCATCAACGCGGCGGCTATTATTGATGTAAACATGCTTGAGCGCGACCCTGAGTTGGGCAGGCGGATTAATATCGATGGAGCCGCGCATGTCGCGCGCGCGGCCGCCGGGGCGGGGATTGCGCACCTGTTGGTGAGCAGTAGTTACGTGTTTGGAGATTCCTCCGAGCCGTACGCGGAAGACGCGCCGGCTCATCCGGCCAATGTATACGGAAAAACAAAAGCGGAAGCCGAGCGTGTGGTGCTTTCGTGCGGCGGCAGTATCGCCCGTTCTTCGTGGATATATTCGCCGTACCGCGAAACTTTTGTGGACGAAGTCGCGCGCGCTTTACTCCAAGGAAAGCCGTTTGAGGCTTCCGCCCAGAGAGGCAACCCGACCTCCGGAAGCGATTTTGCATCAGCGATCGTAAAAAACTTTATAGATTCCGCGCCGAAAAGCGGTGTGTACCATATCGTAAACGAGGGGAGCGCGTCACGCTATGAGCTGGCGCGCGAAATAGCGCGCATACTGGGCGTCCCCGAAAATCTCGTAGTCGCCAAAAACTTTCCCTCAAGCGCCGCGCGCCCCAGCGTACTGCTTAAAAATAAAAAACTCCCGCCGCTACCGCGGTGGGAGGACTCTTTGCGCAAATATCTTACGCGCAACCGTTGAGCGTGAAGCCTTTAGTACGATTTTTCTGAACCGAGGTGAAGAAACGCTCCAGCGGCTTTTCGAGCCCGGCCGCGATTCCGGCGCGGACGACAACGCCGATGCATCCGTACAGAAGCCGCGTGCGCAATCCTCCCGTGCGGGGGATAGACACAAAGGAAATGCCGGTATTATTTTCTTTCGCGCGCCTGCGCCAAATCGGTTTGCCCGCAAAGAGATACCAACCGGACGAGACGACCACAACCTCCCGGGCACCGCTCTGCGATACTGTCTTGCAGGCGACGCGCGCTTCGGAAAACATGCCCACGCCGCCCTTTATCAGTTGTAACGACTCTGCGGGAACACCGTTCTGTACAAGCCACTCGCGCATAAGGCTCCCCAGCGTGGGCAGTTGCGGCGCGTAGGGCACATCTCCCGTCAGAAATAACAAGTCGCCCGGTCTTGCGGTTGCGAGCGCTCCGCGCATCCGGGCAACCGTGGTATCGCATAACTCCGCGGGAGTTTTGAAGTGGCAGGGGATAGGCATGATGATTCTAGACATAGGAAAGGACCCCTAGTATAGTACGAAGTTACTGTATGAAAAAAGCCCTTATTACCGGCATTACCGGCCAGGACGGCTCCTATTTGGCGGAGCTGCTTATTACAAAGGGGTATGAGGTGCACGGACTCGTGCGCCGCTCGAGCACCTTTAACCGGCATAACATTGACCACATTTTTACGACTGACGCCGGACGCCTGGAGCATCTCCACTACGGCGATATGGCCGACATGAACTCGCTCATGTCGATTTTAAAAAAGGTTCAGCCTGACGAGATATACAACCTGGCGGCGCAGTCGCACGTAAAAATATCATTTGAGGTCCCGTCTTATACCGCGCAGACAGACGGGCTCGGCGTACTCTCACTACTTGAAGCGGTACGGCTTCTCGGGCTCAAATCAAAAATATACCAGGCCTCAACCTCCGAGCTCTACAGCGGCGATAAAAAAGACGCTCCGCAGAACGAACAAACGCCGTTCAAGCCAAAAAGCCCGTACGGAGTCGCCAAGCTGTACGCGTTTGATATCGCGCGCGTGTACCGCGAAAGTTACGGCATGTTCGTGGTAAACGGCATTCTTTTTAATCATGAGTCGCCGCGCCGCGGAACAAACTTTGTGTCGCGCAAGATTGCGCACGGAGTGGCACAGATATGCGCGGGAACGCGCGACCACATAGAACTCGGGAACCTCGACGCCGCGCGGGACTGGGGATACGCGCCCGAGTATATGGAAGCCGCGTGGACCATGCTCCAACAGGAGACGCCGGAGGATTTTGTCATAGCGACAGGCGAGACCCATACCGTGCGCGAGTTTACCGAAGCCGCTTTCGCGCGCACCGGTGTTACGCTCCGCTGGGAGGGGGCCGGAGTCGACGAAGTCGGCGTTGACGCGGCAACCGGCAAAACGGTAGTAAAGATTGACCCTCAATATTTTCGCCCTAACGAAGTCAAGTATCTGCGGGGCGATTCCGGCAAAGCCTTTGCGGCGTTCGGATGGAAGCCCACAACGACATTTGCGAAGCTGGTGGAAATCATGATGGACAGCGAGCTCGCGAAAATACAGCGCCTAAGACCAAAAGCGGAAAAGACCGACGCAAGAATCGGCGTCGGGTGTCTGGAAATAACGGATACGGAAAAGCGGTATGTAAACGAAGTGCTCGAGTCCGGGCGCCTCTCGCAAGGTCCGTTTATCAAGCGGTTTGAACGGGAGTTCGCCGCGGCGCACGACGCGCGCTTCGCCGTCATGGTTAACAGCGGCACGAGCGCGCTCGAGATGGCGGTCGCCTGCCTCAAAGAAGCGCACGGTTGGCGGGACAATGATGAGATACTGTGCCCGGCGGTTACCTTTGTCGCCTCAAGCAACGTTATGTTGGCCAATAACCTGAAGCCTGTTTTTGTGGACGTAGACCCGCAGACCTACAATATCGACCCGGCAAAAATTGAAGAAAAGATAACCCCCTACACCCGCGCGATTATGGCGGTGCACCTCTTCGGCCAGCCTGCCGCGATGGACAAAATACAGGATATCGCGCGCAGGCATAGCCTGCGCCTTATCGAAGATTCGTGCGAGACGATGTTCGCGAAGTATCAAGGAACCTCGGTCGGGACCATGAGCGACATTGCCTGCTTTTCGACCTACGCGGCGCATATTCTGGTGACGGGGGTCGGCGGCCTCGCCGTGACCAACAACCCGAAATATGCCGAGATCCTGCGCAGTCTGGCAAACCACGGACGGGATAATATTTATATTTCTATAGACGACGACAAAAATACAAAGGGCGAAGAACTGAAGGAAATAATTTCCCGGCGGTTCAACTTTGTCCGCCGCGGCTACAGTTACCGGGTGACGGAAATGGAGGGCGCTCTCGGTTGCGCGCAGCTGGAGCGGCATGAAGCGACCATCGCAAAGCGGAAGGAAAACGGCGCGTATTTTAATAAGCATCTCGCCCCGTTCGGCGAACATCTTCAACTACCGACGACCGCTCCCGGCGCGGACCACGTGTTTATGATGTATCCGATCGTTATAAAAAAATCTTCACCGGTAAAGAAAGCCGATCTGGTCCAGTATCTCGAGGAGCACAACATCGAGACCCGCGACATGTTGCCGCTCATCAATCAGGGGTTTTATACCGATTTGTACGGAGATTTGGAAGCGCGCTATCCGGTCGCGAAGTGGATAAACAACAACGGCTTTTACATCGCCTCGCACCAGATGCTCACGCCAAAAGACCGCGAGCATATTGTCTCGGTGTTCGGTGAATTTTTTAAATTCCGCGTATAACGGGACTTTTTTATTTATACTCCCGGTTCGTCGTGATGCTTCCACACCCACAGCCGGTAGCCCGTGTAGTTGGAGATGAACCCGAGCATAATGCCGGCCGCGTACGCCATGTGGATTATCCAAATGTTTTCAGTCAGAGACTCTGCGGTAAACACCGAAATCCATTGCAGAGTAATCGAGCCGGAAACGACGAGATGAAAACGCAGGAGACGCGCCAGTAGCGGAGCGTGTACACGGTCATTAAACGAGTAGCGGTTATTTAGGAAAAAATTTGTTAAGACGCTCATTTCGGCGCCAATGATGGTCGCAAGCGATGGGCGTAGTATCTCCAGCCATATCCCGAACACTTCAAAAAAGATTGTTTGTACCACCAACCCCACTGCCCCTATTGCTATAACGCGCAACAACCGCTTATGCAGCAGGATGCGCGCTATTCCGGCAAGTTTTTGAATAAAATTGTGCATCCGAAGAAGTACCCTTATACTATACCTTGCTATGAATATTGTTCGCATATACCGGGCTTTTACCGACAGAGTTAACCGCGTCCCTTTTGGAGTGCTTATTGCGGTTATTCTTCTTCTTAGTTTAATTCCGGCCGTGGAAGTATTTTCTGTGTTAGGAGACAGGTGGCAAGGTTTTTTTCCATCGTTCGGCGACGAGAATTTTTATTACGCGCACGTTCAGACTATCGCGGAAGGGTATTATAACGACGGAAACCCGTACTTTTTTGAACACCGTTTTGATCCGCCGCTGGTGCTGTTCGGCGGCGCGTGGCTGAACGCGCTCCCGTTACTTTTAGGCATACCGTTTAATGCGGCAGTAGTAATTAACTTTATACTTTGGAGTCTTGCATTCGCCGCCGTAGCGTACCTCTTATATAAGGAGCTTGCGGTTTCGCCGTGGCTCAGTGTTGCGGGTGTGGTCATAGTATATCTGCAGTCCTATCAGCACGTCTTCCGGCCGGCCAATCTCCAGCCGGTGTATCCGTTTTATTTTCTGTTCTATCTGGCGCTCGCACGGTTCATGCGGGAGCAAACGAAGACCAATATACTCCTGCTTGCCCTTGTCTCGGCGTCTACCTGTTATCTGTATTCTTTTTTATGGCAGGCGGTCGCGGTGACGCTCGGACTCCTTATATTGTATACGCTCGCCAAGCGGGATTGGCCGCTCTTTAAGGCGGCACTGCTCTCCTCGACCATCGGAGGTCTGCTTGGTCTGCCCGCGGTGCTCTACCCGTTTTGGTTGTCGCATGCGTCTCCGTATTTTTGGGAGAGTATCGCGCGCTTCGGGCTTGTGTACACGCACATACCCATGGCGGAGGTCATATATTCGGGCGGGTGGGTGGGGGTCATACTCGCGTTTCTTGCGCTGTTGTATTGGCGCGCGCCCGCACTGCGCGGTAGAGAGTTTTATCGCCTGTGTTTGTTTATTTCAATCAGCGGTCTCGGGCTTTGGATTACGCAGGGGAGCAACGCATTGACGGGCATGTTGGTTGAAACGGGCGAGCATGTACGCATACTCATTTTCCCCTGGGTGCTGTTTGTCGATATTATGCTCGGCTCGTACCTCTGGAGAAGGCGCGCCGACCTGTCGTTTTTAGTGCGCACTTTGTCGGTTGCGGTTATTGTAGTGGTAACACTGGTGAGTTTGCAGTACACATACAACCGCTTCGCGCCGTTTGTCGCTATTACCGAGTATCGGCGCGACCTATGGGATGAGCAACAGCGCTACGTCAAACTATTTGATTGGCTGCAGACGCACGAGAGCTCTCCGGTGGTTATCTGGAGCGAGCCCAGCAGCTCTATCACGATTGCTTTGCCGGTATTTACTCGGCATTTCGACCTGTACACGATCCCGGGTATTTGGGAGTTGGTGTCGGAGGAGGAGATACGTGAGCGGTATTTAGTGTCGCAATATTTTAACAATCCCACCAAAGATGATTTAAAAGAAAATATATCGGTATTCCTCGGGCGGCAAGACGTGCATCATATCGCCAAGACCCGCGAGCGCGAGATCAAGGTGTGCCGCCTGCTAAGTGCAATTGCCGGCGACAGAAATTGCGGAGAGCCTAAAACTTCGCTTGAGATATTGGGGGAAGGGTTCTTTGACCAACTAGTGCAGAAATTCCAAGGCGATATCAAACCGAACATTACAACCTATCTGAAGAAATACCACGTTTCTTATATTTTAAAAGACAATACCCTAAATTCTGATTGGCATCCGGAGGCGCTGAAAGCTAAACGCGTCTACAGTGACGGGAGGTATGAATTATATCGCTTGCCGTAATGAACACCCCTCTAATGTCCAACGACATCCTGACATATCGCCGCAACGTCACGTCTGAGCATGGCGAAGACGGGATTATTGAGCGCATATTCAACATCATCGGCGAGGAATCCCGCTGGTGCGTTGAGCTTGGCGCCTTAAACGGCGTTCACGGCAGCAATGTGTGGAGCCTAGTGCAAAAACGAGGGTGGTCGGGAGTACTTATCGAAGCAGACAAGACGCAGTTTGAGCGGCTACAAAAAGAGTACGCGTACTATAGTAATGCGCACTGCATTGATGCCTACGTATCCTTTGAAGGGGAACAGTCGCTTGACAACATTTTTTCCCAGACGCCACTTCCACGCACCTTCGACCTTTTTTCCCTTGATATCGACGGCAACGACTATCATCTATGGGAGTCACTCAACAAGTACCGGCCGCGGGTCATGGTGGTTGAGTTTAATCCGTCCATTCCCAACAACGTCGCCTTTGTCCAGCCGCGCGACATGCGGGTTTTCCAGGGTTCCTCGTTGCGCTCCCTTATAGAGCTCGGTAAACAAAAAGGATACGAGCTCGTCGCCGCAAACGAAGCTAACGCTTTTTTTGTGCTGCAGGATCTTTTTCCCAAGTTTGGGATCAGCGACAACTCAATCGACGCGCTCCACACCGATACCCAGTTTCAAACGCAATTTTTCCAGCTGTATGACGGTACGCTCCGTATAGCGGGGAACAGTCGCCTGATCTGGCACGACCGCCCCATAGACATCAAAAAGCTGCAGGTGCTTGGCCCCTCTGCCAGGCGCTACCCGGCCCGCGTCTCCTCCGGGGGAGGAGTAAGGCGGCTTAAATACTACGTACGCAAACTCCCCTTATATTCCGTACTCATGCGGTTAAAAAAATGGATTACTCGCCGGTAACTATACTTAAAACGGTCATTTTGGTATGCCTTGGCATAGCTCTGTCGTTACTCGTATTCGCTCCTATTCTCGAGATAACCGATCCAAATGGATACAAGATAATGTCAGTCGACCCCGTCTCGGGACTTCCGCTCTATATTCCAAACAGCAGTGTTACGCTTCTTACGGGTTGTTTCGAAAATAGCGCGGTGATAAATAATATCGGTTTCCACGGGCCGCCCGTTGCCGCGGAGAAAGGGAAGGATGTGTTCCGGATCGTGGTACTGGGCAGCTCGTTTATAGAAGCCAGACAAGTGCAGGTCGCCAGCATGTTCTCCACGCTGCTTGAACAAAAATTAAATGACAATCTGCAAAAGGCCCATACGTACGAAGTAATTCCACTCGGTTTTAACGGAAACGGCACTTTTCAAAATACGCTCTATTATAAGTACTATGGGTCACCGCTAAAGCCGGACCTGGTCATTGCTATTGAAACCGGATTTGAGCTCTATCGGCATCTTGACAATCCGCCGCTTGACCAGCAGGGCAAGGTCATACTCGAAGCGCCAAAGACGCACGATAGCGCGGCAATGGCATCTCTGAAGGCTCTTTTGAGGAACTCTAAGTTATTGGTTAATCTATACAGCCGCTCGCTTATGCTCAAAGACGCATCACTCGCGTTTCTTAATCACCCGCTCTTCTTTATGCCAACACCCGCGCCTGCGGCGGGGCCGGATAAAGCGCAAGCGGAACAAGCGCGATGGGATATAAAAGAAAAAATTATTGACGCGCTGCTGGAGCAGACAAAAGCAGACCGCGCGCAGTTTTTGTATGCGGCGTTTGCGGGCCGGGAGGAACCGGCAAGCACTATAGAGGAAATCTCCAGGCATATGGAGGACATGGCTTTACAAAAGGGTTTTGAATACGATAACCTTGTTCCTTTTGTTTTTGCAGCAGAAGAAGCGACAGGGAAACCTGCTGCCCTTTTGCCATGCGACGGACATTGGTCAAACGACGGACATCAGTTTGTGGCCAATGCACTCTTTGATTATTTGTCACATCATCCCGCCTTGCTTGGTCGACCCTAATAAATACTATGCAAATTCTCGGCATCGGAGTGGATATAGTAGATATGCGCAGGCTCCGGCAAGCGCGGTATCTTGAGCGCGTGGCGGAGTTTTTTCTCCTTCCTGAGGAGTTGGAGGCCATGAAGCATAGCCGTGACGCCGTCCAGTTCGCCGCATCGCGCTTTGCCGCAAAGGAGGCGGTCATCAAGGCGTGCCCGGGACGCTTGTGGTACCATGATTTTGTTATAGAAAAGGAGGGGAAAAAACTCCGGGTTCGATTTTGCGGCCCCATCGGCCAAAAGTATGAGGTTTTTGTTAGCGTCGCTCATGAACTGTCCTATACAATCAGTAATGCCGTGGTGGGCTTGTAACAGCGGCACACAACACTATGGAGCTTCTCGATTACATACGGTTGGCGCAGGAATATGAAAAGGGCGGCGAGCCTAAACAGGGGGAACCCCTGCGGCTGGCGATAGTTACGAACTTTACCGACGACCTTCTTAAAAAGGCGATTATCGGCATGTGCGCAGCGGAAGGCATTCGCCCGGACCTCTATCAGGTGCCTTTTAAGCAGTATCTGTTCGAATTAAAGAATCCTGATTCGGGACTTGCCAAACATAACGCCGACATAGTGTTTGTCTTTTTTGATATCAACCCGTATACGGTTTCAGAATTTTCCGCTGATACGGAACATATCTCCGGCGTACTCTACGACATAGAAAGGTATTCGCGTTCGCATACGGGCGCTGTAGTTACGCACGCACTCGTCATGCCGTCCACGCTGCAACACGGCCGACTACTGAAGGAGGACTCTTTTTCCGGATTGATAAGGACATATAATGAACGGCTCGGCGCGATAGCAAAGGAGCATAAGAACGTATCCGTGTTAGACGCGGGTCGGATTATAAGAGTGATGGGCGAGCGACGCGCCCGCGACCTGCGCGGTTTGTACGCGTTTAGCCATCCGTGGAGCAATGACTTTATTTTTGCTTTGGCGCGCGAGTGGATGACCCATATCAGGACCATGCGCGGAGTAGTGTACAAATGCATCGTCCTCGATCTGGACAACACCCTGTGGGGCGGCATCGTGGGAGAAACGGGTCCGCTTGGTATCGAGCTCGGGGCCGAATATCCCGGCAACGCATACCGGGAATTCCAGCGCGTGTTGCTCCAGTATCACGAACGCGGCGTCATCCTTGCCGTCAACAGCCGCAACAACATGGCCGATGTGGACGAGGTATTCGACAAAAATCCGCACATGGTGCTGAAAAAATCTCACTTTGCTTCCCTGGCCGTAAATTGGAACACCAAAGCCGAGAATCTGCCCCGTATCGCGGAAGAGCTCAACATCGGACTGAGCAGCATGATATTTATCGACGACGATCCGGTCAACCGCGACCTGGTGCGCGCCCAACTGCCGGAAGTGTTGGTGCCCGACTGGAACATGCCGCCCGAAGAATACGCGCATGCGCTCCTCAATCTCGACGCGTTTCATGCCCAAACGCTTACGGAAGAAGATCTCCAGCGGGGAGCAATGTATGCGGCGGAGCGCGAGCGCAAGGCGCTGCAGACAAAGGCGCCGACTCTGGAGGAGTATCTGAAGACGCTGCGTATTGAGCTTACTGTATCGCTTAATGCGGCTGTCCTCATTACCCGCGTCGCACAGCTTACGCAAAAAACAAATCAGTTTAATCTCTCCACGCGCCGCTCCACGGAGAAGGAGATTGAAACATGGATACAAGAGGGCGGTTTGGTGTTTACGGGGGATGTCCGCGACACCTTCGGCTCCTACGGGGTGACGGTCGTGGCTATAATCCGGCCGGTCGATGCGGAAACCGCCACGCTCACTACGCTTCTGATGAGTTGCAGGGTCATGGGCCGCGGCGTAGAGCACTCATTCCTCCGCGCGGTGGCGGCAGAATTGCAAAAACGGGGGTTTGCGCGCTTGACCATACCCTTTATCCAGAGTAAAAAGAATGCGCCTGCAGCCGATTTCCTGCGTGAGCTCGGCGCAGAAGCGGCTGAACAAAAGGAGTCCGGAGAAACGCTCTACAGCCTGCCCCTCGCCGGTTACCTTTCATCGGCCGCGGGAAGCCACTCTTCCATACGCGTACATTCCGTTTTGTAACGCACTATGTACTTATGAGCATTTTAACCCGCATATTTTCATCCGTACTCGGTGTTGACGAGTCGGCCGTCACGCCGGCGCTCTCGCCGGAGAACACCCCTTCCTGGGACTCGCTCAACGCCATTATTTTGCTTACCGAAATAGAGAAAGCGCTCGACACGCGGTTTGAGTACGAAGAGGCGATGGCTATTAAAAGTTTCGGCGATGTGCGCGCGCTCGTCGCCTCTAAGGGCAAAAATCCAGATGCCTAAACCCGCACAACTGCGTTTTGACGAAATAGCGCTTCATCAAGAGGCGCGGTTTACCGTAGCTCTCACCGAGGAGCTTGTAGAGCAGTTTGCCGCGCTTTCGGGCGATACTAATCCTCTGCATATGGATGAAGCGTATGCGGCGGGCACTTTTTTTAAGGGGCGGATTGCTCATGGGATGCTTTGCGCAAGCTTTTTTTCCCGGCTTGTCGGGATGCATCTGCCCGGCCGCTACGCTCTGTATTTATCGCAAAAGATTTCGTTTAAAAAGCCCTGCCGGATCGGCATGCGCTTGGTAGTCCGCGGGGAAGTTATACAAAAGACGCTCTCCGCCAAAACTATCACCCTGAAGACCGAAGTTGTTGATGAAAAGACCGGCGAATGTTTGACAGACGGAGAAGCGGTCGTCGCGTTGCTCGAATAATGGTATGAGTATGAAACCAAAAGTCGCGGTACTTTCAGGCGGCAGGGGCGGTATCGGCCGCGCCATCGTCTCGCGGTTGGAGAAAGACGGCTACCACGTCTGTGTGCTTGTATGCGATGTGACGAAGAGTGAGGAGGTATACGCCGCGGTTGCCAAAACACATGCACAATTCGGGAGTATAGACGTCGCTATCCATGCCGCCGTCAGCCCGCTGGTGCGGGAGCGCGCGTCCGTTATCGACCCGCTAAAATTTCGCCAACAATTTGAGGTCGCGGCCTTCGGAGCGCTCGTCTTTTTTCAGGCGGTACTGCCCTACATGCGCGCGCAAAAATCCGGGCATCTCATAGGCATTACGACCAAGGCACTGGATACCGACACATCCTCCGGAATGTCGGGATATTTGTGTGCAAAATTTGCTCTGCGCGGGCTATTGCGCGAGCTGCGCTTCGAGCTGGCCCCCGACATCCGGGTAGATGAAGTGTCCCCGGGTTTTGTCCCCACCACGCTCCACGCGGACCTTCCCGAGGCGGTGCGCGCTTTTATAACAGAGCGCGCTCCTAGCCAAACGCCCGGAGAGGTTGCGGATATAGTGAGCAAGCTTTTACTGGCATGACCTTTACCTCTTTTGCGTTTCTTGTATTCTTGCCGGCCGTGGTGGCTGCCTATTATTTGTGCACGCCGCGCCTGCGGTGGGCGGTGCTTCTGCTGGCGAGCTGTTATTTTTACATGGCGTTCGTTCCGCAGTATATCCTTGTCTTGTTTTTTCTTATCGGGGTCGACTTTCTCATCGCAGAGCGGATAGAAGCTTCCGCGGGCGCGCGCAGACGTGTCTGGCTGATAACCGGCATAATCCTGACCGTCGGCGTGCTCTTTGTTTTTAAGTATTTTAATTTCTTCAACGCCAACATCGCGGCGCTCGCGCGCTTGCTTGATTGGAATTACTCTATCGAGGCGCTGCGCCTCCTGCTGCCGCTCGGACTTTCGTTCCACGTCTTTCAGAGCTTGAGCTACCTCATCGAAGTCTACCGGGCTACATATCCGGCGCAGAGGCATCTTGGTTTTTATGCCCTGTATGTTATGTTCTTTCCGCAGTTGGTGGCTGGCCCCATCGAGCGCCCCGCGCACCTGCTCCCGCAATTAAAACGGTCCGCGCCTTTTAGTACGGCCAACTTGGAGTCGGGGCTTCGTCTTATGGCGTGGGGGTTTTTCAAAAAACTGGTCATTGCCGACCAGCTCGCGGTGTCGGTTGATTATATATACGGCAACGCCGGCGCTCTTACGGGCCCGAGCGTCACGGTGGGAATGGTATTTTTTGCCCTTCAGCTGTACGCGGACTTCTCCGGATATACCGACATAGCGCGCGGCAGCGCGCGGATGCTCGGCATTGAGTTGGTGCATAATTTTAAACAGCCGTATTTTTCGCGCTCGATAGCGGAGTTTTGGCGCCGGTGGCATATATCGCTTTCAAGCTGGTTTAGGGATTATTTTTATTATCCGCTGATCTATACGGCAAAGCGGGCTACCCGCGGGTGGCTCTATGCGTGCATCGTTATTACTTTTGTTGTTACCGGGTTGTGGCACGGCGCCGGCTGGACCTTCATGCTCATGGGGGCAATTTTCGGATTTTATATTGTGCTGGGGCTTGTTACCAGGGGCTGGCGGGAGGCGCTGGCGCGGCACTCCGGCCTGGCCCGCTATCCGTCGATACGCGCAATCCTGCAAACAGTCATTACTTTTATACTGGTGTGCGTCGCGTGGGTGTTCTTCCGCTCGCCGGACCTCAAGTCGGCGCTGTTATTCTTAGGGCGCGTGCCTCACGGATGGAATCTCACGCCGGGACAGTACCTTGACGCCTATGTCATGCAGCCGTTTTGGGCACTTGGTATCGGCCGCAATGTTCTTATGGTCAGTGTTTTTTTCGTAATACTTCTCCTCCTTGTGGAATATAGAGAACAGCGCGGCCCTATCGGAGTACTGCTCGACCGCCAACCGATACTGGTACGGTCCTTTTTATATTCGTCTCTTCTCCTTGCGATAGTCCTTTTTGGCAGCTTTGCCAGCCCGCTTTTCATATATTTCCAATTTTAACCATGCGCGGAAAAATAACAGACATAGAAACGCCCTACGGCTTGATTGCGCTCAACGAAAAGAGCGACGCCAAGATGGTTGCCGCTTTAAAGGCAGGACACTATCCGAACGAAGACCTTTTGGAAATTGCGCGTCAGTTTGTCAAAAAGGGCGGCACCGTGGTTGATATAGGCGCGCATGTCGGGACATTTGCCGTAGCGGCGGCAGGCTTTGCAAAAGTGGTGGCCTTTGAGCCTGCGCCGGAAACCTTTGCTCTCTTGCGGCAAAACGCCGCCAGCCGACCGGGAGAGATTGAGGTGCGCAACAAAGGGCTGGCGGCGGCGCCCGGGTCGGCGCATGTAGTCGCGCGCAGTTTGTCTAATGCCGGTTCGCAGACGCTCGCTCCCGGCGGGGGAGTGGTCGTCTCCACGCTCGACGCAGAAGTTGAGTACGCAGACTTTATAAAAATTGACGTGGAGGGGATGGAGCTGCAGGTGCTTAAGGGCGGAGCGGTGCTTATTGAGCGGGTGCGTCCGGTGGTGTTCTTTGAAGTTAATTTGTCACAACTGCGCGCGCACGGCTCCTCGCCGCGCGCTCTTGAACGGTTTTTTACCCGGCGCGGATACCGGCTCTATGTTCCGCTTGCTAAAAAAAGGGAGACGCTTGCACGCGTGCGCAACGCTACGCTTCTAACGGCGCTCATGGCTCCGCGCGCGTGGCTCTTCTTTAGCGACAGTGCGCCATTCGACCTCGTAGCTATCCCGAAGGAGCGTGTGCCACCACTACCCATAGCAGGCTTTATGACGGCGCTTCTCCACGCTCTGTGGCATAATCTCAAGGTAAAAAGGGGGCGTATCCTAGCGCTCTTTCGCTAGTTATCATACCTGTATGAAATTAATCTACCTTACCCATTGGCGGTTTCCGTCGGAAAAAACCCTGACGCCTTTTGTGCTGCGCACCTGCGCGCATTTTGCCCGTCTGGGGTTTGAAGTCGAGCTGTGGATTCCTAACCGCCGCAACAACCATCCGCCGGCTGACCTGTTTGACCTCTACCGCATATCGCCGCGCTTTACGGTGCGTACCCTGCCCGCGATAGACCTCATGCGGCAGCTCGGGGCTCTCGGGTTCTTGCTCATGGTGGCGAGTTTTAACCTCTCGGCGTACTGGCGGCTGCGTAAGGAGCGCCATGCGATTATCTATGCCCCCGATATCCGCGACGTGCTGGTGCCGTCTTTGTGCGGTTTGCCTTTTTTTGTCGAGATACACGATTTTTATGAAAGTTCAGTGCGGTTCATCAACCGGTTTGTTTTTCTCCGCGCAAACGGTCTTATTGTGACCAACCGCATCAAAATAAAGTATCTTGCGGATATATACGCTGTTCCGCAGGAGCGGATGTTGCATCAACCCAACGCGGTGGATGCAAAAGATTTTGACATTCGGGAGACAAAACAACAGGCACGCGCCCGGCTCAACCTCCCGCAGAACCTGCGCATAGTGCTCTACGGCGGGCATCTTTTTGGCTGGAAAGGGGTGCATACGCTTGCCGATGCGGCGGCCTTCATGCCGGAGGACACTGTTCTGTATTTTGTGGGCGGAACCGTAGAAGACAGGCGCGCTCTGCAGGAGTATGTGCATACCCGCGCGTTGCCGCGTATAACCTTTATACCCCACCAGTCTCCGGAAGTGGTGCCGCTGTGGCTGCGCTCTGCGGATGTTTTAGTACTCCCCAACACCGCCCGTGACGCCGCCTCCAGGCTTGAGACCTCGCCGCTTAAGCTCCTCGACTACATGGCGTCCGGAAGCCCGATTGTCGCTTCCGACCTCCCTTCGATACGCCAGATTGTGTCCGAGCGCGAAGTATTTTTTGCAGAGCCCGATAATCCAGAAAGTTTTGCAAAGGTTATCGCGCAGGTGCGCAGTAATCCGGAAGAAGCGGCGGAGCGCTCACGGGC